>Ga0209172_10001524_pt1 | contig 48393 bp, 39 predicted proteins | sample LarsenN4metaG_FD_184113 | JGI IMG/M metagenome (GOLD analysis project Ga0209172, IMG submission 184113) | Hot spring sediment bacterial and archeal communities from British Columbia, Canada, to study Microbial Dark Matter (Phase II) - Larsen... ... | reverse complement strand
TGCTGCTTCAGTTTTCCAGCGCCCGCGTCGTTGGCCATATAATCGAGCACAAAAGGACGTTATGATTGCTACTAGGTCTTCCATTAAATCATTGATGCGATTCTCGGCTGTGTTAACTACTTCGATAGTCAACAGATTACTACAGAATGTATCAGGAGTCAATAACTAGTTTATAATGCAGCGGGCAATCCTCTCGCCTTTTTCGATGCAACCGGAACAGAGCCTGACTCGACTCTGGCGACGGCGGGAGGGGCTGCCGTTGATGTAGCCAATAATGTCGGTGGAGCAGCGGGAATCGCTGGCACTGAAATAGGCAATATAGCTGAGTATGAACTGCGGATCGCCAATGAGCTTCTAGAAGCGGCCCCGTCGGTAGATATGATTGGCAGAGAGAGGTTTCAACAGGAAGTTGGACCGGTAATCCAGCGGCTAAGACGAGCCGAGAAGCTGGACAAGATTGCTAAGCCGCTTAAGACGATTGGCAAGATTGGCACAGCAGCTCAGGTTGCGAGCACCGGGCTTGTATTGGCGAAAAATTATAGCGCCACCCAGCAGGCTGTGAAAGAGGCTGATGACGCGCGGACTCTCATACTGCGCAATTATGGTGTACAGGTGAAGGAGATCCTACTGCTTTATCGGCAGAAGAAGATCGGCCAAGTTCAGAGAAACAGGCTGCTGCTGCAGGCAAGGCACACGATGGAGGATCTGCTTCTAGCTGCCGGGTTCACTGAGGAGATCGGCATATTTTTGAATGGGACTGTGGCTCTTAAGAACGGGCTCGGCACATTCGTTCCAATACCGCTGGAGTGGATCGGGTTGGCCCCAGAAGAGAATTTCAAAGGGAAACCATTTTTTAATCTTGACCTGGGGAGCGGTATTGTCGATCCGAGATGAGGAGGTAGTCAATGAGAGAAGGATTAAAGAACAGATTTCAGGTTTCAGGTTCTTCGATTGCAGATTGCGGATTGCTGATTGCTGATGAAGCGTTCTACGTTCTATGTTCTACGTTCTACGTTTCAGGTTCTAGACGGAGGATTAAACGTAGAACGTCGCCATCACGCATTACGCATTACGCATTTCTGCTGGGGTGTTTCATATTGATAGCCTGGCCGCATCATTGGGGGGCACTTGCGTCTGACTACAGTAGCAATGCTGCACCGCCTGGAGGTGCTTCGGCGACTCAATCAGGGAGGACAATCACCTATACCTATGACAGCGCAGGTCGTCTGATCATGGTTGATTATGGTGATGGAACAGGCATCCGCTACACTTACGACAATGCAGGCAACCTCCTGACGCGCGTGGTTGGGGCCCTGCCCGCGGTCATCACCAGTATCTCGCCAGCAAACGGGCCGGTAGGCGCGACAGTAGTGATAATCGGAGCAAACCTCGGCGGCGCGACTGCTGTTACCTTCAACACAACAGGCGCGGAGATTATCTCCAAAACCGCTACGCAGATTGTGACTAAAGTGCCGGCAGGAGCAACGGCAGGCCCTATTAAAATAACTACTCCAGCGGGCACAACCACCAGTTCTATCAACTTCACCGTCACTCAGCGAGGGGACCTCAATCTAGATGGAGTGATCAACGTCCAGGATCTGATTCGTCTCATTCAGGTGCTTCAAGGAATAGCCCCTGCAACCGCAGAAGCGGATGTTAATGCCGATGGCAACGTGAATGTGGCAGATCTGATCAGCTTGTACCAGAAGCTGCTGGGAAACCCGCTGGGGAATTAACGTTCTACGTTCGATATACGTCCGCAACGTCCGAACGTCCGACGTCTGAACGTCCGACGTCGGTTCTGCTTACGGACGTCGGACGTTCAGACGTCGGACGTCATGCTGTAGAGAGCCTCAATTTGTCCAATGATCTTCCCCCGCTCGAAATCCCTGGCGCGCTCTCGTCCGGCTGCTGCCAGCCTGTCGCGCAACTCCTCGCTTGCCAGTAGCTGAAGCAGTTTCTCTGCCAGAGAATTCCAATCGCCTGGGGCAAAGAGCAATCCCGTCTCGCCGTCGGTAATTATCTCGCGCGGGCCCCCAATGTCGGTTGCAACACAAGGGCGACCGGCAGCCATCGCTTCTATCACTACAAGCGAGAACCCTTCGTTCCAGGATGGCACGACTACGACATCGAGAGCTGCCAGAAGAAGAGCAATCTCTCTGACCGGGCCAAGAAATCTGATGCGCTCCGAGATGCCCTGGCTTTCGGCCAGCGCCTTTAATCTTTCGGTAAATGGCTCGCCTCTTTCTTGCTCCGCTCCTGCAATGATGAACTGGACATCCTGGCGCGCGCGGCAGATGATGGAAGCAGCGCGCAGGAACTCCTCTTGCCCTTTTGCCGGGGTGATCTGGCCGATGCAGCCTACAGCCAATCTCTTCTCGATAGTGAACTGCTTTCGCGCTTGCTCGATGTCTATCGGGTGAGCAAAACGATTTATGTCAATCCAATTGGGCACTACGGCAATCTTTTCTTCGGGCAGTTTGAGCGATTTTGTGAGAGTCGCCTTGACGCTGTTCGAGACGGCGATGACTCCGGTTGCGCCGCTGAGAAGCCATCGGTAGAATAGATTATTCTTCAGCGGCAGGTAGTGGTGACGAGTGATAAATAATTTCGCCTTTGTCCATCGAGCAGCCATTGCGCAGACCGGATAATCTCGAGCGATGTGGGTATGGACAATATCTATATTGCGGGAGCCGATTATTTGAAACAGACGAGCGGCGCTCGGCAAGTCGATTGCATTGCGCAACGGCAGATAGTGAATCTCTCTTATAGCAACGTCGGCGAGCAGCAATTCAATCGCTCCTTTGGGGCGCGCGGCAAGATGGAGTTCATGCCCGCGCTCGATTAAGCCTCTGCATAAATCAGCTATGTGGATCTCTCCGCCGCCGATATTTGTTGATGAGCAGACTTGAAGGATTCGCATAATAAATCTTAATCCAAAAGGTTCTATCTGGCGATTCTTATTATTATGGGAAGATGCTACTATAGCTGCGCCGTTTTGCCAAAAAACGCAAAAGCTGCAATATAGTAGAGGGATGTAAAGGTTGATCAAGTGTTGCAGAGCATTCCAATAGAGCTTATTGCTACGGGGCTGTTTCTGTTCGGGCTGATTATCGGCAGCTTCTTGAACGTGGTGATTTACCGCGTGCCGCGCCGCGAGTCTATCATCTTGCCTGCATCGCATTGCATTGGCTGTGGAGCGCAGGTTAAGCCTTATGACAATATACCGCTGCTCAGTTACGCTATTCTCAAAGGGAGATGCCGCAACTGCAAGCAACCGATCTCTCTCATCTATCCGTTTGTTGAGTTGCTTACAGGAGTGCTATTCGCGCTGGCATTTATTAAAGATGGTCTCAGTTGGTCGCTCATTCCTGATCTGGCGTTTATCGCGGCTATAATAGCGCTGATTTTCATCGACTATAATCATCGGATATTGCCCAATGTCATCACCTATCCCGGACTGGCAATAGCGATTGTGGTGAGAGTCTGGCTGCCGTCGCTTGAGGGGACCTGGATATTGCGCCAGGCGCTTGCGTCGCCGGACTGGCCGGACTGGCTGCTATCACTGGTTAACGCGCTTGTGGGCGCGCTCGTTGGAGGGGGCGCGCTATGGTTTGTGCGCTGGCTCTATTTTGTGTGGAAGAGAGTCGAAGGGATGGGCCTGGGCGATATTAAGATGATGGCGATGATTGGCGCCTATCTCGGCTGGCAATTGACTTTGTTGACTATATTCCTGGGCTCGCTGCTCGGCTCGGTTGTCGGCATCTATTTGATTCTCTCTCGCGGTTACAACACGAAATTCGAGATGCCGTTTGGGATCTTCCTCGGCGTCGCAGCGGTGATTGCGCTGTTTGCCGGGTGGCCGATTCTCAACTGGTATTCAGGACTTTTCAAGTGAGACTGAAACGCTTTGAAGTTCATGCTGCAATTCTGCTGATAATCTTTTTGATAGCAGTATTGGTCTGGAAGATCCCTGCTCACCGATCTCCTGTTGAAGCATTTGCCATCACTCTTTGCGTAATCTTCCTGATACTTATCTTATGGCTATTGCGCGCGTATTACCGGATGCAGAAGTTCATTGAGAGCAACGCCGTTGCGCTCCTGAGAAACATTGCTCAGGATGAGTCAAGGTCTGTGCCCGATGTTGTTCGCTATGCCGCGCGCCAGATCAAGGCCAGAGAAGAGGAGCTAGAGCAACTACACAGTGCTCAGCAAGAGTGGGTAGAAGTAATAGAAGGGTTCAGCAGCAAGATTATTGCCAGCATTCCCGGCGGGCTGGTGGCTGTCAATCCGCAGGGGGAGGTGATACTGGCTAACGATCAGGCGCTGGAAATCTTCTCGGTGCCATCGCCGCTGGACATCAATGAATCACACAAAGACTATCGCACACTGTTCAAAGATGTGCCTGAAATTATAGAGATGGTCGATGAGTGTTTGCGCGATAGCCGAACGTTCTTCAATCAAGAATTCGATGTCAACTTATCAAGTAAGGGCAAACGGCGATTGAGCGCAAGCGTCTCTCCTCTGGGCAGAGGCTACCAGGACGCTCAAGGCGCGCTGTGCCTTGTCTCGGATGTAACCGAAGTTCACCACCTGCGCGAGCAGATACGAATAAAGGAGAACCTTGCCAGCCTGGGAGTGATGTCGGCGGGCATTGCTCATGAATTCAAAAATTCCATCGCCACCATTCGCGGCTACACTCAGTTGCTGCAAGGCGATCTTGGGCAGGTGAATTCAAAAGAGACTACTGCTGCGCTGCTAGAAGAGGCCAATCACCTGACCAATATGGTTACCGACTTCCTGGATTTCGCCCGACCGCAGGCGATCAAGCATCTGCCGGTGGATTTGGAATCTCTGCTCTCAAGTTGCATTGAAGAGTTAAAGACAGCAACTGAGCGGGCCCGTGTCGCGGTAGAGATGGAAGGCGAATTTGAGCCGCTAATGGGTGATCCTATGCTGCTGCGCAGCGCCTTTTTGAATCTGATTCGCAATGCTATAGAGTCAATTCCTGAAGATGCCGACAGGCGAACGGTCAAACTGCGCGGCTCAGCATCAACAAATTCTTCCGGCAGACGCTACATCAATGTCGATGTCGCCGATACTGGTTCAGGCATACCTGAAGATGCTGTTGATAAGGTATTCATTCCTTTTTATACGACCAAGTCGCGCGGATATGGCATAGGGCTGGCGCTGGTGCAGAAGATCATCAACGGTCACGGAGGCAGCGTTACAATCGAGAGCAACACCGGTGGAACCACATTCCATTGCTCATTGCCGGCAGGGGAACGGTAGCAGAAAGCAGAAGGCAGTAGGCAGAAGGCAGTAGGCAGAAAGCAGAAGGCAGTAGGCAGAAGGCAGTAGGCAGAAGGCAGTAGGCAGTAGGCAGAAGGCAGTAGGCAGAAAGCAGAAGGCAGTAGGCAGAAGGCAGTAGGCAGAAGGCAGGAGGCAGAAGGCAGTAGGCAGAAAGCAGAAGGCAGTAGGCAGAAGGCAGTAGGCAGAAGGCAGTAGGCAGAAGGCAGTAGGCAGAAGGCAGAAGGCAGTGTATGTGTTTAACCGTGACTGCTCAGCCCCGGCAGCGGCGCCCTATCTATAGCTGGCAGGTGAATGAAATTTTCTTAGCTCCATAGGAGCGTCCTATCGGTAACATACAGGCCGCTCCTTAGCTGGAGCGTCCTATCGGCAACATACAGGCCGCTCCTACCGCAGCTAGAGAGGTCTATTATTTCTCAATTTCTATAAATAGGCCGCTCCTACCGCGCAGCGCAGGTACTGCCCCTGCTGAGTTGTTGCGTCCAACTTGTATGATACTCCGCACAGTTACATATTTGAGAAGCGCCTTTGAGAAGCGCCTTTTCGCATTAGCAAGGTGCATTCGTTAATGCAGGTGATCATATAGTGAAAAGAGGAGGTGCAGGCAAAATGCGAGAGACCAGTAACAATCAAAATGTGGAAGGTAGGATGCCCCTTGATCGGCAGAGAGTAAATAGAGGCCAAGAGAAAGACAGACTGCCTACTGCCCACTGCCCGCTGCCTACCGATCTTTTCCGAGCCAGGCGCGCGCTGGAGCCGTTGATTCGCCGAACGCCGATAGAATATTGCCGCTGGCTGTCGAAGTTGGTTGAGGCCGATGTTTACCTCAAGCTGGAGAATCTACAGCTCACCGGCTCATTCAAAATCAGAGGGGCCCTCAACAGGCTATTGCAGCTGACCGAAGAAGAGCGACGGCGCGGCATCCTCACCGTTTCGGCAGGCAATCACGGGCGCGCCGTTGCTTATGGAGCGCAACTTCTTGGCCTCGATGCTACCGTCGTTGTTCCTAAAACAGCCGCGCAGACAAAGGTCGAAGCATTGAGACAATACAATGTGAAGCTATTGCAACTGGGGGACAATTACGATGAAGCTGAGCGTCAGGCGAGGCTGCTGGAGAAGGAGGGCGGAAAGACATTCATCTCGCCGTACAACGATCCGGGGGTGATCGGCGGTCAGGGCACAATCGGCCTGGAGATGCTCGAAGCGCTTCCTGCTCTGGATACGATTCTGGTCGCAATAGGCGGCGGGGGACTGATGGCCGGCGTTGCGTTGGCGGCCAAAATGATAAAACCGCAGCTCCGTCTCGTGGGCGTGGAGCCGCAGAATTCTCCTTCTATGCTGCGCTCGCTGCAAACCGGCAGTATAGTGCAGATCGAAGAGGACGAGACTATAGCCGATGGATTGGCAGGCAATATCGAGCCGGGAGCTATAACATTTCCCATCATTCGAGAGCTGGTAGACGAGATTGTGCTGGTGAGCGAAGAAGAGATCGGCAGAGCCGTAGTTGCCCTGTTGGAGAAAGATCATCTGGTAGTTGAGGGGGCCGGAGCCGCAGCTGTAGCAGCATTGATAAGCGGCAAAGTTAAAACGTCAGGCGCAACCGTTGGCGCAGTAGTGAGTGGAGGGAATATAAGTTTGCCTCTGCTCAAGACTTTGATTATGAAGTATAGCAACTGATTCGGGCAGCTTTAGCGCGCGACAGTGAAAGAGACTCCATGCTTTGCCTGGATTGGCTGCTGCTCTCTCTTCATCCCATTCAAATTCCATTTGGATTATAGCATCAGTCATCTGTCTGGCTTGCCTGTCTACGCGGTCAGTAAATGCCTAACTTTGTTATTAAACCTCTTCAAGCTTCTTCTCTAACTCCACAACTTCATCTTCGAGGTTATTCTCTGCCGTTCGCAGCAACAGCAAAATCTCTTCCAATCCGCCAGCATCTTCAAGCATATTGATTGCACTCTCCAATTGATCGCTGGCTGCTTTCATCAAGCGAAGCCGCCTCAGATTCTCCTGTTCAAGTGACATGACGGAATGCCTCCTGCTGAATGGTGGAATGAAAGTATATTCGGTCCAGAGAGGCCGAATCAACAGGAAGCGCTCATCGGCTGGAATAAGCTTTATCATCTGGCAGATTCATGTAAACAGGCATTATAATATTTGGCTATGCAGTAACGTAGCCGATGGAGGAGCACTCTGGTGATAAAAGTCATAAAAATCTTGACCCCATTAGTCAAGCTAAGTCGAGCGAAGGCGCTGCTCGTGTGGTGCGCTGTGGCTCTGTTTCTCATCTTGCCAGCGGTAATTGAAGCGCAGCTATTGTCCGGCTCCGCATCGCCGGTCACCTGGACGGGCCGGATCAATCGAAGCGACATCAGGCCGGGAGAGAAAGTTGACTTGCTAATTACAGCAAAGATGGAAGAGCCCTGGCATATCTATTCCACAACCCAGCCTCCTGGGGGCCCCAAGCCCACCAGAATTTCGCTTGAATCCGGCTCCCCTTTTGTCGCCGCAGGCCCGTGTCTCCAGCCGCAACCGATCAGAGCTTTTGATCCTAACTTCGACATAACTGCTGAGCTTTACAAGAAAGAGGTCACTTTCACTCTGCCCATCGCTGTGCCTGCAACTGCGTCTCCGGGCGATTATACGGTGACCGCTAAAGTAGTCTACATGGCTTGCACCGATAAGCAGTGTCTTCCTCCTATCACTGTTCCGGTTCAGGTCAAAGCCACCGTAGTAGCAGGCGCAGCGCGCCAGCAGTTTCGCGCTCCGGCAGATGTTTTTACCGCCGGCTCAACCGCTGCTGGCTCAAACAATCCGCCGCAAGCGCCGACGCAGGCTGGCCCAACCGCTTCTCCTCCGACAACAACGCCGGGCGGCGAAACTCAGAAAGCAGTGGGCACAGCAGCGGAAGTCGAGCAAGCTCGCTCGCAAGGGATCTGGGCGTTCATCTGGCTGGCTATGACTATGGGGGCGCTGTCGCTTCTGACCCCCTGCGTCTTTCCTATGATCCCTATCACCGTCTCTTACTTCACCGGCCACGCGCAATCGAGTCGAAAGGCCGGTTTGATTCAGGCGCTGGTCTATTCCGGAGGAATCATCTTCACTTTCACCGGCCTGGGACTTGGCCTTGCCATCTTACTTGGCGCGACGGGCATCAACCAGTTCGCAGCCAATCCCTGGGTCAATCTGGTTATAACAGCGATCTTCATCGGATTCGCACTCAATCTGTTTGGCCTGTTTCAGATCATTGTTCCTTCTGGCGTGTTGACAAAGCTCTCGGCGAAGTCGGAAAAAGGGGGGTATATAGGGACACTGCTGATGGGATTGACATTCACGCTTACTTCGTTCACCTGCACCGTGCCGTTTGTCGGAACCGTGTTGCTGACAACGGCGCAAGGCGAATGGAAGTGGCCGTTGCTTGGGATGCTGGCATTCTCGACCGTCTTTGCTGCGCCGTTCTTTGTGCTGGCAGTAGTGCCTCAGTGGATGGCGGCGCTGCCCAAAAGCGGCGGCTGGCTCAATTCGGTGAAGGTGACGATGGGGTTCCTGGAGATCGCTGCGGCGATGAAGTTCCTGAGCAATGTCGATCTGGTATGGCAATGGCAACTGATTACCCGCGAAGTAGTGCTGGCGGTCTGGCTTGCTGTCTGCGTTCTGACATCGGTCTACTTGCTGGGCAAGTTTCAACTGCCTCACGATTCGCCAGCAGAGAAGATAGGAGTAATCAGGATGCTTGCTAGCCTGTCATTTCTGGCAATGGCATTCTATCTGTTCACCGGATTGATAGGGGGGCCGCTGGGGGAACTTGATGCATTCCTGCCGCCTCGGACTCAAAGTTCAATGGCTCAGTTCGGGCGGCTGGCAAGCGACGGCAAGACACTGCACTGGATTGAAGATTATGAAGAAGGGCTGAGGCAGGCGCGAGCGCAGAATAAGCTCGTGTTTGTGAATTTCACCGGCTATGCCTGCACCAATTGTCGCTGGATGGAGACCAATATCTTTCCCTTGCCGGAAGTGCGCCGGGAGCTGGAAAAGTTTGTGCTGGTGGAGCTTTTCACCGATGGCGAAGGAGAGCGGTTTGAGCGCAATCGAGAATTGGAATCGAAAAAATTTGGGACCATCGCGCTTCCGTTTTATGCGATTCTGGATGGGGAAGGGAGAGAGATTGCAACCTTTCCCAGTTTGACACGTGATAAAGATGAGTTCATCAGGTTCTTGCGTAGAGGGTCGGCCACAATAGCGCAACTTGAACGGGTAGGAAGAGCACAATGATAAACAACAGCAGAGAGTCTGTCATAGCAGTTCTGATAATTTGCGCCGTCTGGATCGCGTTCACAGCTTGCGGCAAAGGAGCAGGGAAGAGTGACGGCGAGCCGGGCGTGAAGTTCACCGTCACCGATCTTAAATCAGGAAAGGTCATAAATGGCGAAGACCTGCGGGGCAAAGTAGTCCTGGTGGATTTCTGGGCCACCTGGTGCAAACCTTGTATTGAAGAGTTTCCCGCATTCAACGAGCTGGTCAAGCAGTATCAGAGCCGCGGGTTTGAGATCATAGGCATCTCGCTCGATGAGGGCGGAGAAGCGGATGTCAGGCCGTTTATGGCCAAGCATCAGATGGATTATTACGTGGCGCTGGGAAATCCGGAAGTAAATAAGTTGTTTGCCGCCGAAGGGTCCCCATTGCCGTTGACTATCTTGATAGATCGAAAGGGGAAGATCCGCAACCGGCACGTAGGGTTCACCAGGAAAGAGGTCTTTGAAAAAGAGATACTGGAACTGCTCGCTGAATCCTAGTCGTTGGATTACAGGCTTCATCTGGCGACCGCAGTTGATTGATGTCTATCTTACTCTTGCCCTGACAACTGGGAGCCGGGATTCGCGCCTGCTTTCAGTTCCCGCTTCAGCAGTTTGCCTGTGGGGCCCTTGGGGATCTCTTTGAGAAACTCAATCGTTTTAGGGCACTTGTAGTCGGCCAACCGTTGGCGGCAAAAGTCGATTATCTCTGCTTCACTGCATTCTTCTCCATCCTTCAGAACGACATAGGCTTTTACCTCTTCTCCGTATAGTTCATCAGGCACGCCGATCGTAGCGGCATCTTTTATCCTGGGATGTTGATAGAGCGCTTCATCAATTTCACGAGGATATATATTCTCGCCGCCGCGAATGATCATGTCTGATTTGCGGTCTATGATATAGTAGTACCCATCTTCATCTCTGTAGCCAACATCGCCGGTATGAAACCATCCGCTGCGAAACGCCCTGGCCGTCGCTTCTTCATTCTTGAAGTAGCCCTTCATTATATTTTCGCCGCGCAGGACGATCTCTCCAATCTGCCCCGGCCCAAGCTCGTTATCATCATCATCAAATATCTTCATCTCATTTCCGATTGGCAGACCTACTGAGCCGGGACGACGGCGCTCATCGGGCGGGTTGAAAGTAGAGCGGCAGGTGCTCTCCGACAATCCGTAGCCCTCTATGAGAGGGCAGTTGAATCGCGCTTCAAATCGTTTGATCACCTCCACCGGCACAGGCGCTGAACCGCACAGGGCAAAGCGCAAGCTGCTTATATCTAACCCCTCTGGAATCCCATCAGGATAAGCATTAAGGAGCATAGAGAGCATTGTCGCCACCGAGCCGAATGATGTTACTTTGTAATCGTGAATGATCTTCCAGTGGCGGCTGGCGCTGAACTTTCGGCTCAGTACCATGCTCGCCCCGGCATAGAGAGGGGACATAGTAGTTACCGACACAGCATTCATGTGAAACAGGGGCATTATGCAGAGCAGTCGGTCATCTTTTGTGAATTTCAGCCACTCTGTGATCTGCCTTGCATTGGCAATCAGATTGCGGTGCGTGAGCAGCACCCCCTTTGGTTTGCCGGTGGTGCCTGAAGTATAGATGATGATCGCTTCGTCATCTAAATCTAGCTCTGTCTCTTCAAGCTCTTCAGAAAGAGTACGGCAAGCTGTCAGGTTGCCGCTGTTGCCCGCTGTCAGCAACCTGACAGGTCGCTGTACATCAGATTGTTTGAGCAACAGTTGCCGAAAATCGAGTGCGCCTTCAAGCGAATCATCAATAACGACAATTTCGCGCAAGAACTCCAGCTCGTTTCGGATCGGCTCGATTTGATGCCAGAAGAGCGGTTCTGTCACCAGCACTGCCGCTTCTGAATTATTGAGCACATACTTTATCTCTTGCGATTTAAGCAAAGAATTGACCGGCCCGGCCAGGGCGCCGATCTTGAAACAGGCAAAATAGAACAGTATGTATTCAGGGCAGTTCTGAAGCAGCAGGCTAACTCTATCGCCCTTCTTCACGCCCAGACCTTTCAGCAGATTGGCAATCCTGTTTACCGTCTTATCGAAATCAGAGTAGGAGAATTCTCGCCCATCGATCTCTGAAAAGAGGAATATCTTGTCAGGGCTCTCCGCTACACGGTTTTCAAGCAATTCTCTGAGATTTTTCACCTTGGCTCCTCAAAAATGTCCTGGGAGCGCTAGTTTCCCTGCCTGCTCAGCCTTGCACTACCTGGCAAGGCGGGCCTCTCAAGGAAACTACTGCCTCCAGGCTTTTCATTGTTTCCCGGCGTCGCAAAGCGACATGTAATGGCTCCTCAAGAATAATGCATAATGCGTGATCGGTAGTGATCCCGATGGATCAAACATGCCTTTCGTTTGCCCCGCAAGGCAAACCAGTTTGTGGTAACCCTGATGAACCAAACTCGTCCTTTATCTGCCCGGCTAGACCAAGCGAAATATAAAATGCTGCCCCGGTAAATTCACTCATTACGCATCACGCATTACGCTTTACGCATGGCTATGTTATATTAACCTCTCGGTAATTAATAGATAGACTTGCGACCATTCAATTCAAGAGCAATGATGGAGACTGAAATGGAACCAAAGCAAGATAATGACCTGACTAAAAAACAGAAAGAATACCTCTTCCCCTGCGTTACGACCTATTACGAGCAGCCGCTGGTAATAGAGCGCGGTGAGGGGATGTATGTCTTTGATGATAGCGGCAGAAGATACCTCGATTGCTTCGGTGGAGTGCTCACGGTAAGCGTCGGGCATGCGAATCCGAAAGTCAATGCCGCAATCACTGAACAGATAAATAAGATCACACACACTTCAACACTCTACATTAACAGGCCCCAGGTGCAGCTTGCAGAGAAGCTGGCGCAGATCACACCGGGGCGCTTGCAAAAGAGTTTCTTCACCAATAGCGGCACGGAGGCGGATGAGACTGCGCTGATACTGGCGCGACTCTACACCGGCAGGCAGGAGATCATAGCTCTCAGACATGCTTACAGCGGGCGCTCGGCAATGATGATGAGCGTGGCGGGCCACGCAGCCTGGCGGCACGGCGGCACCCAGGCGCCTGGCATTGTCCATCTGGCTGCGCCGTATTGTTATCGCTGCCCGTTTAAACTCACCTATCCATCCTGTGAATTGCAGTGCGCTAAGGATGTCGAGGAGCTGATTCAAACCTGCACCGACGGCAAAATCGCCGCTTTCATTGCCGAGCCGATTCTCGGCGTGGGCGGGTACATCACTCCGCCGAAGGAATATTTCAAAGAGGTCACTTCGATCATCAGGCGGTACGGCGGCATCTTCATTGCCGACGAAGTGCAGACCGGCTGGGGGCGCACCGGCGATAAGTGGTTTGGCATAGAGCACTGGGAAGTGGAGCCGGATATAATGACATTTGCCAAAGGGCTCGCCAATGGGACCCCTATCGGCGCAACCATCGCCACGCCTGAAGTCGCAGACGCTTATCCCAGCCTGACCTTTTCAACCTTCGGTGGGAACCCTGTAACTTGCGCCGCCGCGCTTGCGACTATCAGTGTGATCGAAGAACAGGAGCTGCCGCGCAATGCTCGCGTGGTGGGCGATTACTTGCGCGAGCAGCTTGAAGCGTTGAAAGATGCCTATCCCGATGTGATCGGCGATGTGCGCGGAATGGGCCTGATGCAGGCAATTGAATGTGTCGGCGAGAACAAAACGCCTGATCCCAAGGTGGTGCTCAAGGTCTTTGAAGAGACTAAAAAGCATGGAGTGCTGATCGGCAAAGGCGGCTTGTATGGGAATGTAATCCGAATCGCGCCTCCGCTGATTGCAACCAAAGACAATATTGATGAGCTGGTGGCTGCGTTGAATGCTGCTTTTGCGGCAGTGCAGAGATGATATGACCCCCGACTTTAATGAGCCTGGAGATGTACCATGACATTATATAGCTCTTCGGGAAAAATACTTTTCAGTTCGGGCGCCAAGCGCCCTCAAAACAAGTTGTTTTTTAGAATCGTTTTGAGGGTGCTCATAATCACTTGGACAATAGATCCTCCAGTATATGGGCCCCAAAACAAGTTGTTTTTTAGAATTGCTTTGAGGGCGCTTGGCGCCCGAACCTATTCGTTGCGAAAGCCATGAGACATGGATGACTGAGCCAAAAAGGAAATTGGCCGGACACGCAATAGCTTATTTCCTAGTATAAAGCGAAGGGAGCATCAACATGAAAACTCTAATCAAAAACGGCCAGATCGTCACCGCTGTTGATAACTATTCAGCCGATATTCTAATTGAAGATGGCGCAATTTCGCTCATCGGCAAGAATTTGAGCGGCTTGATCGACGGCGCAGATAAGGTGATCGACGCCAGCGGCAAGCTTGTCATACCCGGGGGCATCGACCCCCACACTCACCTGGAATTGCCGTTCGGCGGAACATTCTCTTCCGATGACTTCAAGACCGGCACCATAGCCGCCGCCTATGGGGGCACAACCACAATCATTGATTTTGCCGTGCAGTATCGCGGACAATCGCTCACCGAAGCTCTGGATAACTGGTTCAAGAAGGCGGAAGGCAAACCCGCTATTGATTACAGCTTCCATTTAATAATCACCGATCTGCCCGATTCGCGCCTGCCCGAATTGAAGAATCTGATCTTGAACGAAGGCATCACCAGCTTCAAGCTCTTTATGGCCTATCCCGGAGTGTTCCTGGTTGATGATGGAACAATATTCAAGGCGATGACCGTTGCCGGCCAATCGGGTGGAGTAATCTGCATGCACGCCGAAAACGGCGTGGTAATTGATGTGCTGGTCAAGCGCGCTCTGGCCGAAGGCAAAACTGCGCCCAAGTACCATGCGCTCACTCGCCCGACTAAAGCTGAAGCTGAAGGAGTGCATCGCGCCATTGCTATAGCAGAGATGGCAGAGTGCCCTGTCTACATAGTTCACCTGAGCTGCTACGATGCGTTGAAGAAGGTTCAGGAAGCGCGCGATGCCGGACTGCCTGCGTTTGCCGAGACATGCCCGCAGTACCTCTTCCTCGACTACACGCTTTATGAACAAGAAGGGTTTGAAGGCGCAAAGTATGTGATGACTCCGCCGCTCAGAGATAAGTGGAATCAGGAGCTGTTGTGGAAAGGGCTGGCGGGCAATGATCTTCAAGTAGTATCAACCGATCATTGTCCCTTCTGCTTCAAAGAGCAGAAAGAGCTTGGGCGAGATGATTTTAGCAAGATACCCAATGGGGGCCCAGGAGTGGAGAACCGACTGAGCCTCATCTACAACGGCGGAGTCGCGCAAGGGCGGATCAGCGTAAACCGGTTTGTGGAGATCGTCTCGACCGCTCCGGCAAAGATGTTCGGATTGTTCCCCAGGAAGGGGACCATCGCCGTCGGCTCCGACGCTGATATTGTAATCTTCGATCCCGATAAAGAGATGACCATCAGCGCCAGAACTCACCACATGAACGTTGACTACAACGCTTATGAAGGGATGACCGTGCGCGGCGTGACAGAGACGGTCCTTTCTCGCGGCAAGGTGATAATAGAGAACGGCCAGTACGTGGGGGCCCCAGGAGAAGGCCGGTTCATCAAACGCGGCACCTATGGCGGCAAATAGGCGCTCAGGCGCGGTTCCCGAAAATTGGTAATGCTTGCGGGGCGGCGGGCCAGCAGTAGCTTACTATCCACCTATGAATTATTGAAGGAGCTCGGCTTTGTCCATTGTCGCAAATCAGCAATGGACAAAGCCGAGCTAATCGCCAGGCCAAAACATCATGAACAAAGACCTTAGATCACTCGTCTTGACTCTATTGCCGATCTGGATGCTTGTCTGGACAAGCGCGTATTTGAATCCGCAATCTGATTCTGCTTTTGCCGGTCCATCCGCTCGAGAATCTTATGTGATTACCGGCGCTGGAATCGTTGATGGCAGCGGCAGTCGCGCGTTTGAAGGCAGCGTTCGGGTCGAAGGGGACCTCATTACAGAGGTTGGCCGATTCAAACCCGGCCCCAATGAGCGCGTGATAGATGCTCGCGGCTTGATCCTCGCCCCAGGATTCATTGATATTCACAATCACTCGGCAGGCGAACTGGACAACAACCCGACGGCAGAGAGTCAAATCTCGCAAGGCATCACAACTGTTGTGCTGGGGCCCGATGGTGGCTCGGCGTTCCCAATCAAAGATTTTCTCGCCGGACGAGAAGAACATCCAGCGGCCGTGAATGTGCTCACTTTCGTTGGCCACGCAACAGTGCGGCAGAGGGTGCTGGGTAGTGACTACAAACGAGCAGCCACTGCTCAGGAGATCGAAAAGATGGCAGAGTTAGTAGAACAGGGCATGCGCGATGGCGCATTTGGCCTTTCTACCGGATTGGAATATGATGTGGGCCACCCGAGCACTACTGAAGAAATAATTACGCTGGCTCGCGTTGCCGCTCGCTACCGGGGCATCTACATGAGCCACATCCGCGATGAAGCTGATCTGGTGATGTCCGCTCTCGAAGAAGCAATCCGAATAGGAGAAGAAGCGCGGCTGCCGGTGCAGATATCTCACATCAAACTTGGGACCGTCGGAGTTTGGGGGAAAACTCGCCAGGCAATAGAGCTGATCAATCAAGCTCGAAAGCGGAAGGTGGACATAACAGCAGATTGTTATCCTTATGATGCCTGGGCGTCAACAATCACAGTGCTTGTGCCAAGCCGCAAGCATACCGATCCTGAGATGGTCAAGAAAGGGCTGGATGATGTTGGGGGCCCCCAGAATGTGACCATAGTCAATTGCAGATCGCATCCAGAATATGAGTTCAAAAACCTCGAAGAGATCGCGCGAGAAAAGAAAACGACTGCTGTGCAGGTCTATATTGACATCGTGAAAGATGGAGGCGCAGGCGTAGTTTGCCGCTCGATGAAAGAATCTGACATCCGCGCATTTTATCAGCAGCCCTGGGTTATGGTGGCAAGCGATGGAGGGATAGGGGTGCGCCATCCGCGCGGAGCCGGAACGTTTCCCCGCGTGCTCGGCCTTTACGTGCGCGAGCGAAGATGGCTGACGCTCGAACAGGCGATACGCAAGATGACCTCTCTTCCGGCATCGCGGTTGAACCTCAAAGATCGCGGCCTTATTCGCAAAGGGATGAAAGCCGACCTCGTGCTGTTTGATCCTGATAAAGTGATTGACCGATCGACATTCAAAGAGCCTCAACTACTCTCAGAAGGGATCATCAAAGTCTTCGTCAATGGCGAGATGGTCTGGGATCAAGGCAAATCAACGGGCAAGCGGCCCGGCAGGGTGATTCGCAATGCAGCGCATAAACCGTAATGCCTGACGAACCTTGCGCGTGCTTTCGTTAAAGCTATCTGCGACCCACGTTACAATATCGGATATATTCGCTTCAGGGGCTCTGCCGAAGTTGAGTCGATATAGATGCATGACGATCTGGTTATCGACGTAGATGCAGAGGGCGCATTTGTGGCATTGCGAATTTAACGCATTACGCGCCTGGGGGAGGATCATATTCAAATTCAATCCTCCAATATGATCCTCCCCTACTGTGGAGCTGCCTATTGACTAGATTCCCCCTCAAGGCTGGATAGAATATGAAATCCTCCTCCTACTATCCACTCTTGGTCAATATCAAGTTCAGGCCGAAATATGGAATCTGTTGGCGTCTATTGAATAAGCAAGTGATATTCCAAGCTCAGGCCGGAGAATAAGTATCGGTTTTTCAATTCGATAACCACTCGCAGGCAGGGTCGTGGTGATTCATATTTTCGGAAAATTACAAAATTTCGGATTTGATAGTCAGCAAAGAGGGCCTGCTTAAATGGATTGCATACCGAACCGCACATGTGGATAATAGACTCATCAACCTTTCAGCCTCCGCATCCGCGAATTTAAGCCCTGGGGCGGGCCGGAGCGATGGGTGGCTTCCTCTGCAGAAGGGATAGAGTATGCACACGTTTGCTCTCGCTTTAATCGCTCTCCTCCTGCAATTGTGCCTGTTGAGTTTTCACATGTATGCAACACCCAGGAATGACAGTCAGGGTCGCATACGCATTGCCGATATTCGCATCAGCGGCAATCACCGAATTCCCAGTGACACAGTCCTGTCGCTGATAAAGATCAGGCCAGGAGATACATTTCCCAGTGAAGATCAACTCAGTGCTCAACTGAGCCGGGACCTGCAGGCAATCAGCGCGCAGGGGTTCTTCAAGAAGACCAGCGTGCTTAAAATAAGCAAAGCCCCTCATCAGCGCATCATCATCTTTCAAGTTGAGGAGCTGCCGTTGATTCGCTCGGTGCGCTTTGCCGGGCTCTCGGCGCTGCGCCAGGAAGAGGTGATCGAACGGCTCCGCGAGCGGGGGCTGGGGCTGACTCGCCAGACGCTCTATGACCCGGAAAAATCCAAGCGAGCTGAAAATGCTCTGCTTGAGCTTCTCGCCGAAAAAGGATATGCCAATGCAACAATCCACCAGGAAGTGATTCCGGTCTCGCCTTCCACCGTTGACCTGATCTTTGCTGTGAATGAAGGTTACCGCTCGCGCGTCGTTGAAATTCAATTTGAAGGCAACAGCGTGTTCTCTTGGGAACAGCTTCGCAGCCAGATGAAAGTAATCAAACAGTCGGGCATATTGACTATGCTGTCCGGGCGCGATGTCTTCAATCCCAGGGGGCTCAATGATGATCTCAATCGCATACGGTTCTTCCTGGCAGATAATGGCTATATCCGAGCGTTTGTCGGCGAGCCGCGAATCGAGGGGCTGGGGGCCCTGCGCAGCCCCGTGCCTTTCCTTCCCAAATTTGACAGGCGGTTGCGATTGGTCATCCCCATCCGCGAAGGGCCGATGTATCGAATTGGAAATGTCGGCGTCGATGGCAATAGCCTGTTCTCAAAAGATCAGGTGATTGCCATGAGCAATCTCGAAGCAGGACAGATAGCCAGAGCAAGTCGCTTGCGTGATGCCATAGAAAAGTTGAAACAGGTCTACGGCGATCTGGGCTACGCACAGTTCACCGCAGACATCAGGCCAAAATCGGAGCGCCGAGTCTCTGACGCCGATGCTGCTATTGATCTTGAAATCTACATTGAAGAGGGGAAACAATTCACCATCCGGCGCATAGACTTTTCCGGCAATACCAGGACCAGAGACGATGTGCTGCGCCGGCATCTGCTCATCCGCGAAGGAGAGCGATTCAATTTGAGTCTGTGGAGATCGAGCCTGGCGCAGCTTAACCGGCTTGGCTTTCTTGAGCCGGTAAAAGAAGAAGACGCTTACCTCCAGATCGACAGTAGTAGACAGGAGATGGAGATCAATCTCAAGGTGAAAGAGAAAGATGCGCAGCGGATCAATTTCTCCGGTGGGATTGGCAGTTCAAACGGAGCGTTTCTAGGCATAGAGTATGAAACGAACAATCTGCTTGGCACAGCCGAAACACTCGGCTTTACGCTTGAAGGGGGCAATCGCCAACGCAACTTCATCTTCTCCTACAGCAAGCCTTACATACTGGGAAAGCCCATCTGGCTTGGCTTTACGCTCTTTGATCGCAAACTCGATTTCGCCGGCCCATCGGCTGCAAACAGGACGGTGAATATTTTCGATGCTTTCACCGGGCAGACTCTGTTTGCGCAGCAGACAACCGGAGTGAGCATACAGGCGCGCGCGCCGCTCAATCTGTTTACCAGGCGCGCCGGCCCGGCCTCTACAGAAGTGGGAATTGCCTATAGTTTCAATTCATCGGGGATTAAAGATACTGACTTCAACCCGTTGGAGCCAAACTCCGTTTCATTTGCCCGCTCGGGCATTCGCACAAGCGCGCTGCGTCCATCCCTGAATTACAGCACACTGGATAATCCGCTCGATCCAAAGCATGGGCGACAGTTGCGGACGGATATTGAATGGAGCGGCGGTTTGCTGGGAGGCAATGTCAACCTGCTTGCATCGACTATTGAATATAAACATTTCCATTCCATCAACCGCGACGGGGGGCCCCGGCAGACATTTGCTCTTCGCATTAGAGCTTCGCACCTGCTCCCTTACGGTCAGCCCGCCGCCGGCAACTCGCTCTCCTTTATCGGAGGCATTCCCATCTACAGGAGACTGTTTCTCGGCGGCGAGGATAGTGTGCGCGGATATGGCGCGAGGAGTATCTCGCCGGTTGCGCGAATAGACAATTTTTTGCGCCTCCCTGAAGGGGCCCTCATACCGCTTGGCAGCGGGCTCAGGCCGGTAGGCGGAGATACCGAGCTGCTGGCAAATTTCGAGCATCGAATCCCGATCGCAGGGCCGCTGGAATTTGTAAGCTTCTTTGATATAGGGACCGTCTTCAACGCCCGCAGCGTTTCAGATCAGACGCTCACAGGCCGCGAATTTGTAGACGAGTCTGGCCGTGTGATGCGAATAATCAGCACTGCCAGCGTATCGAGAAAATTCGATGGGATCCTTTCAAATACCAGGATGTCTGTAGGCGGCGAGTTCCGTTTGCGCTTGCCCTGGCTGAAAGTGCCGCTGAGAATAACACTGGCGTATAATCCGAATGCGCGAACAGATAATCCCGGCTCGCTCTTCAGAGAGAGCCGATTCGGGTTCAATATCAGTATTGGAAGATCATTCTGATTGTGACTCTATTGTTAAAGCTGAGACGACATTGTACTCATTTGAGTCAGATTTGTGCCGGATCAATACAGCTTATCTGAAGGATGTTTTCAGCCGGTTTCGAGCCAAATCCTTACATTAAATGCCGGTTGGATTTCAAATAACTGCTCTGAGAAAGCGCAGAGAGAAGGGGGAATATAAGTTGCTTGGTAACTATTGCTTGTTGCTGACAACAAGCAATAGCGCGTGGTTAACTTGCGATGGTGAGTTGGCTCCAGACATTTTCAGCGCCGCTGCGCTGAGCTTGGTTAATTGCTTGAGCGTCTGCCTCATCCGAGATTGTTTGCAGAAACAGGTTAACTTAAATTTTCTGCGATAATCTCGAAGACCGAGCTATCAGAATCAAAAGGAGGGATTGTATGTCTTACCAGGGGCAAGTTGAGGATACCGGCGAGAGAGGTCTGACATCCGGCGAAAGAACTACCGGCGCGAACCTTACCGGCAAAGTCGCCGATGGATTGCATTATCTGGCCGAGAGCCTCGATCGCAAAGTGAGTGAGATGGAAGGCCAGATGAGAGACGAATCTTCTGCAATAGTTCACTACGGCCACCGCGCAGCAGAAGCGCTTGAACGATCTGCTGATTACATAAGAGACGCAGACCTGCAGAAGATTCGCAACGATGTGGAAGAGGGCGTGCGCAGAAGCCCCGGACGCAGCTTGCTGATTGCTGCCGCAGCCGGTTTCGTGCTGGGAGCGATTCTGAGAAAGAGGTGATCTTTGTAATGTCGTCGCCGGGCAGTGTCAGCAATAGACGCGATGCTTCCCTGAGCCAACTGGTGACCAAACTGGCTACCGATTCAGCAACGCTCGTGCGCGACGAAATTACGCTGGCAAAGCGCGAAGTTGGAGAGAAGGCTGCAAAAGGCGCCCGCGCAGCAAGCTTCATCTGCATCGGACTTATCGTAGCAATCGCCGGCTTGCTTTGCCTCCTGGCAGGCATCATCGTGCTGCTTGCCTTCATTATTCCTTTATGGGTGGCCGCCGTCTCGCTCGGCGTCAGCTTGCTGATCATCTCCGGCGCAGTGCTCAGATATGGAATTATCAAGCTTCGAGAGATCAGTCCTAAGCCAGTGGAGGCAATTCAAGTAACGGAGGAGGAAAAAGAATGGCTCAAACGGTGAATGAAGTAAGAAGAGAAGATACTCGCACTACTGAGGAGATCCGGCAGGATATAGAGCAGAAGAGGCAGGAGATAGCCGGCACAGTCGATCAACTGGGCGAGAAGATTCGCCGTCAGCTCGATTGGAGAGAGTATATCCGCTGCTATCCCTTTGTGACCGTCGGCGCAGCCGCTCTTCTCGGATTTCTTATCTCGCGCCGCGTCCTGCGCTCCAAACAACGCTCAGCGCGCGATATGTTGCTGGATGCTCTTGAGCGCGCACTCGGTCGCGAGCAAAAGGCAGAAAGTTTAGGGATTATCAAAGGGCTTGCTGGCGCAGCTATCACTCGAATTGCAACCAACTACATACAGAGCAAGCTCATCGGCGAGCGGAACGAAGAGGAATATCCCGGATAAAAATTTTTGGAATGTTCGGCGTTAGAACAGAACCTTTATCATAATCTAGAGTTAGGAGGTACGCATTTATGGAATCTAAGACTGCAACGGGCAAGAGAACAGGTGAAGAGAAGAATCAACCGGCCGGTGGCCCCACTACTGAGAGCAAAGCAGGTGGGGGAACTACCGATACTTCTGTGACCGGGACTGCCGGCACGACGGGCGGCACAGGCGCGTCACAGGGAACAACCGGCGCTGGGGCCACTACTACAACGCGCACCGGCGAAACTGCTGGCGCCGCTGCCGGAGCCGCCAGAGGCAGAACAGAGACAGAGATCGGCCAGGCGGAAAAGGAAGGCCGCCGAGTATACGAGAAAGCTAAAGAAGGAATAAGCACCGGCTACGAGAAAGCTAGAGAGGGAATAAGCAAAGCCTACACGGCCACGAGCACCCAGCTCTCCAGCGCCTATGATGCAACGATGCAATACGGCAGGCAGAATCCGGGAAAACTGGCTCTGATTACTCTCGGCTCCGGCGTGGCGATCGGTTTCTTGATTGCGCGCGGGATGACCAGAAGACGCAGCAACTGGCTGCCCGCGCTCACAATTGGCGTCACCAGTTTTATTGAAGAGATGCTCCGCAAAAGGTAGAGATCGCTGGTAGTAGATTACAGATGAGCGCGGCTGAAAGCTTCACCGCCGCAGGCGCAGAGAGCGCCGAGTTTGTACCGGGATTTGGAATGAACTTCTGGTATGATCTCTGCGCGCGCTGTGTCTTCGGCAGTGAATCCTCTCCGTTGCGGAAAGATTGTAATTATTTATTCGATTAGGTCAGAAGCAATCGGATTTATCCGCATGGAGTCTCAATTTCAACCTAGCACCAACGTCGCCATCCCAGATACCATATTTAGACAGGATTAACAGGATCTACAAGATTAAAGTTTCAACCTGGCACCAACGATACCATCCCAGATACCATATTTAGATAGGATTAACAGGATCTACAAGATTAAAGTTTCAACCTGGCACCAACGTCGCCATCCCAGATACCATCGGCTTTAGCCGCATGGAGTCTCAGTTTCAACCTAAGCCCCCCAGTTAAACCTGCATGCCTCCGCAGGGAGCCTCACTATAGGCCGAAACTGAATCTCCATGCGGCTAAAGCCGATTGCTTGAGGATTGAGCTGCTGATGTTAGGTCAAAGCTGAATCTCCATGCGGCTAAAGCCGATTGCTTCCGCCCAAATTAAAGATCACTTATCAACCTTTCCGCAACGGAGGTGAATCCTATGCTTATTTGACTTGCGACGTCTTTCTCTTCATGTAGTCCATCAGTATGTACTGGCCCAGATTCAGTGTGGTGGTGAAGTAGGCCTTTCCCTGAGCGATTTCAGTCACTTTCTTGACGAAATTCACCAGATCATAATCTTGCGCAACCATAAACGTGTTGATGAGTATCCCCGCTTTGCGACAACTGGCGACCTCTCTGAGAGTTTCGTGAATGATAAAGGGATCGAGCCCAAATGGGTTCTTATAGAGCACTCGCCCCGAATCTGCTTCCGCTCCTATCTCGTCGCCATACGGGGACGGGGCGGCGCTGCGAAAGATAGCGCTTGGCTTGCCGTCTGTGATCATAATGATCTGCTTCATATCTTTCGATTGGCTCATTAGAATGCGCCGGGCCAGACGCAAGCCTTCACAGGTATTGGTATGGTAGGGTCCCACTTGAACTCTGGCGAGGCTCGATAGAGGGACCTCTTCCGCCGAGTCGTGAAACAGCACTAACCGCAGCGTATCTCCCGGATATTGCGAGCGAATCAGGTGTGTGAGCGCCAGTGCAACTCGCTTGGCAGGAGTGAATCGGTCCTCGCCATATAAAATCATGCTGTGACTGCAATCGAGCATCAGTACGGTCGCGCAGGAGCTTTGATATTCAGACTGGTGAACCATTAGATCCGGGTAATCAAGTTCAACAGGCGCGCCCGGCCCTTCGCGTTTTATTGCATTGAGTAGCGTTGCATTCACATCAAGGTTGAGCGTATCGCCGAACTCATAATGTTTCGAGACCTCGCTTGCTTCCACTCCTGTTGCCAGGTACTTGGTGTCGTGGCGTCCGAAGCTGCTCTTGCCGAGCGATGCCATTAAATTCTTGAGCGTTTTATAGCCGAGGAAATCGAGCGCCTTGTCGGTGATCTCGAACTTGATGCGAACCCGGCGCTCTCTTTCTGCCCGGCCCCGACGATGGGGCCGCTGACGCTCAGCCCGTGTTACTGGCTCTTCTTCAAGAGTAAGATACCCCTCTTCAATCAATCTCTCTATCAATCGATTAATAAGTTGTTCCAGCTTTTCATTGCTCAGATTGCCGCTCTCATCTTGCAGCGATTGCAGCTCTTCCTGTGAAAGCAATCCTTCTTCAAGCAGCGCCTGTCGGATGGCCTCTTTCAAAGCTTCAAGCGATTGCTCCAGGTCGTCGTCCGTATATCGCCAGTAGGCTCGAAATCCGCTCTGCAAAAGGAAATCGGCCAATCTATCGAGGAGGTCCTCCAGGCTGATCGAATCCCAATCCTGGCCCGTCCATTTTGAGTACTTTGTAAAACGCATATTAGTTGATTCTCCTCGATCTGCTCACATCGTCGTAGAATACTTCGCGCCGATCTGGCTTGGCTGCCGTATAGACCTGCTCTTCATTGCGACTGATCTTCTTCTGCGCGTGGAGCCCCTCGAGTATGAATTCGCATACCGAGACAATTTGCGCGGCCTCATCAGGCTTTGCCAGCCTGGAGCGTGTAGCTGTTTCTACCAGCCCTTTCACCGGTTTAAGGCGATCCAGGCTCGTCCGGGCCCCCTCCGTGTCGGAAAGGCTGAGCGTCCCTCCGCGATTGAACCACTCGACAATTGAAGTACAATCGATCTTCTCAAAGTGATTGCCGAAAACCTTGCCGCTGGCGCGGCGGATCAGGTCCCTGGCTATCTTATCGGCCCCTAACTGTTCGCCCTCATACTCAAGCTCAAGCTTGCCTGTGATTGAAGGTATAGCGGCATATATATCGCCGATGCGGGGGACAATCGAACGCTCTTTATTGATGATAGCCCGTCGCTCGGCATTGCTGATGACGTTTTCTAGAACTGTGATAGGAAGGCGCTGGCTGACGCCTGAACGTTTGTCCACGCGCTGATCATCGCGGGCGAGGAAGGCGATCATCTCTACAATGTTCTTGATGAATTCAGGCACGTGCAATCGACAGTCCTGGTGGCGAGATGTCCAGGCTTCTTGCTCAGTAATACGCACGCCTTCTTGTAAAGTGCGCGGATAGTGGGTCGCTATCTCCGATCCGATGCGATCTTTGAGCGGAGTGATTATACGTCCGCGCGCCGTGTAATCTTCCGGATTAGCAGTAAAGACAATCATTACATCGAGCGGCAGCCTGATGGGGTAGCCTTTGATCTGGACATCGCCTTCTTGCATTATGTTGAAGAGCCCCACCTGGATGCGGCCGGCAAGGTCGGGAAGCTCGTTGATGGCGAAGATGCCGCGATTGGCGCGAGGCAACAGGCCGTAATGAATAGTCAATTCATCAGAGAGCAAGTGGCCCCCTCGCGCAGCTTTGATCGGGTCCACGTCGCCTAGAATATCTGCTATGGTTACGTCAGGGGTGGCCAGCTTCTCGACATAGCGAGCATCTCTGGGCAAGAAGTCAATTGGAGTACCATCGCCCTCTTGTTCTATTCTCAGGCGGCAGGCGCGACAGATCGGCGCATAAGGATTGTCGTTGATCTCGCACCCGGCAATGATTGGGATCTCTTCGTCGAGCAGAGTAGTGAGGCTGCGCAGGATGCGGCTCTTGGCCTGGCCTCGCAACCCAAGCAAGATCATGTTATGACGCGATAGTATTGCATTAACAATTTGTGGAATGACCGAATCATCATACCCGACTATTTGGGGGAAGAGCTTTTCGCCGCTCTCAAGCTTCTTGATCAGGTTCTCGCGCATCTCGTCTTTGACCGAGCGCCGTTTATATCTGTTTTCATCGAATTGACTGTTCTTCAGTTCGCCCAGGGACTTTGGTCTTTGCATCTGTATTACCTCTTGTAATGGATCTCAACTATGGAAATGTTCCTCAAGAGCGATACTAGCATAGCTCAGAGGCTAGCTCAAATCTGGCAGGTGAAACCCTGGATGAAGATGCCCGAATCAATAGCGAATCAAATCTTCACTAGTTGCGGTAGAAGCGGCCTATGTCGATTTACAGGCCGCTCCTACGGAGATGGCGGGATACTTATATTTCTCAATTCTTTTTCTTAATCTCTATAGTAAAATGGTTGCGACTTTGCGCAACGCCGGAGCAAAACAACCGGCATCGGCGCAGATACGAACCCCAGCGAGCGCGGGGGGCACAGGGAAATAAAGTGTGAAGGTCAAACCGATGAGAAGCAGTAAAACAATAGAACAGAGCGACGGCGGAACCGGAGCGAACCGGTTGCTGATGGCAGCATTCATCGCCGCCATCTTGATAACCGGCGCGTGTCAGGCCGATCAGCAACGGAATGGCGTCAACCGGACGCATCATCATGATCCATCGTCGATGGGCCCCACGACGCCAGACGGACGCGCTGATGCGGCTGTGGGCGTCAATAAGACGCCGCCGGGCCCCGCGCCTGAAGGCATGGTATGGGTTCCCGGTGGGACCTTCTGGATGGGCTGCGCCGAATGCGGGATGCCGGATGCCGCGCCGGTGCACCTGGTCAGCGTGGACGGTTTCTGGATGGATCAGACTCCGGTGACGAACGCTGAGTTTGCGCGTTTCGTCAGGGCCACCGGCTACCTGACGATTGCCGAGCGCCAGCCCGACCCCGAAGACTATCCCGGCGCGCTGCCCGAATTGCTTGCGCCCGGCTCGGCTGTCTTCACGCCGCCGCCAGCAGATGTGCCTCTGAACAATCACCTGCAATGGTGGCAATACATAAAGGGGGCAAACTGGAAGCAGCCGGAGGGGCCGGGAAGCACAATCAAAGGCCGCGAGGACCATCCGGTTGTCCACATCGCCTGGGATGACGCCGCAGCTTATGCTGAGTGGGTAGGGAAGCGACTGCCGACCGAAGCCGAATTTGAGTTCGCAGCGCGCGGCGGACTTGATCGCAATCTTTATGTCTGGGGCAACGAGTTGAAACCGGGCGGCAGATGGCCGGCCAACATCTGGCAGGGGCGCTTCCCCATGCACAATACGGTTGAGGACGGCTATGAACGCACTTCGCCGGTACGAGCGTTCCCGCCCAACGGGTTCGGCCTCTACGACATGGGGGGCAATGTCTGGCAGTGGTGCTCAGATTGGTATCGCCCGGACTACTTCGCAAAACTGGCCGCCGGAGGCATAGCGCGCAACCCGCAGGGCCCCGAAGATAGCTTCGATCCGCAGGAGCCGGGCGCGCGAAAGCGCGTGCAGAAGGGCGGCTCATTTCTATGCAGCGATCGCTATTGCGCGCGCTATCTGGTAGGCAGTCGAGGCAAAGGCGCAATAGATAGTGGCAGCTCCAACGTCGGCTTCCGCTGCGTTAAATCGGCAGGCCCATAGCGCGTTCTACGGCGAACGTCGAGCAAAGATGAATTTCGTGATCTGCTGATTATCGCTACGCCGACCGACATGGCCCCCAGCAAACCCATCGAGGACCATTGCCGAAGCTCAATGTAGAGCTAAGACAGGTTCTGGGCCAGTCGAGGCTCAATTTGTCTGGCTTGAGATCGCTTCATCTCTCGCTCTAGTTTTTTAATCTTAATCAGGTGCCTGGGATTGAATGCCAGAGATGGATAGTAACAATTGCTTTCATGCGTACAGAAACAGCCGTTCTTGACTATCTTGCGTCTCTGCTGCATTGCCGGCGAGCGCCACAGCGCCTGGAAGTTCCAATCGTAATCGCGCAAGTTTCCCACCGGGGCCAAATTTTCGCAGCTTGAGACTGTGCCTTCGTCGTAGATGACTCCTCCGGCATCGCCCGCCCAGCAACGCAGTTGCGCTTTCTGCTCGATCTCGGTGCGCGCAATCAATTCGTGCATGTAAATATCCACAGCGGCTTTGAAGACCCCCATCCGGCCGGCGTAGCTGTTCTTTATCGCCGCCGTGCGCGAATCCCGGTCGATCAGCTGCGCCAGTCTGCGATAGCGATTGAGATCGATAGCGAGTTCTTCTGGCCTAGCTGAAGGGGGCCTGATGTAGTTAACGTTTATCTTGTCCGGCCGTAGCTCGCGCTTGAGATAATCATACCACTCAAAGATCCGATCCTGATTGCTGTTCATAAAGCAGGTGCAGGTTTGCACATCGAGTCGGGGGTACTCGCGCTTGATCTGTTGAAGTTTGCGCGCCGTATCTATGGCAATATCCCAGCTCCCCGGCTTCTGGCGGATCTTGTCGTGCTCTTCTTTCAGGCCGTCGATGCCCAGGGCCACAGTGACATTAAGATCCGGACACTCTTCAAGGACTCGCACCACATCAGGCATGATTCGCTTTTGAATCTGCCCGTTGGACATCAAGTAGATCGATTCAAGCTTATTGTTTTGATAGAAAGCGCGGGCAATCTCAGGAAGGTCTTTGCGGGTAAATGGCTCGCCGCCAGCAATGATGAGCACCCCCAGGTTGCCCCCCAGCGTCTCTGATATGCGAACTATCTCGTGAGTCTTCATCTGAAGCGCCTTGCGCGGCTTGTCATCCAGCTCTTCAGTAAAGAAGCAGTGCACGCAGCGCATATCGCATACGGAAGTGACCAGTATGCTCAGCACAGCGGGAGCAAATGGCTGGCCTGTGATAATGCGCGCATAGCGCTTCAGCAATTCTCTGGTCATGAAGTCCATCTCTGTCAATCGCCCTTGCTAATCGATCGATGAAAAGCTAAGGATACATCCGCACCAAGAGGTTGTCCAACTCTTTTGTAGCGCGTCGTGAATCAGTCTTTAGATTGACACAGACGAGTAATAAATCTGATAGAACGGGGCGGAGGCAGAGCCTGGCGGATTTTCGCTGATAGATCCGCGACCATCCGCCAAGATCCGCATAATCAGCGTTCTATCCTCGCGGTACTGATCTTACAAGGTCTGATTTAGAGACAGGCAAAACAGAGCGCCTATTGCTCTCTTTGTGTCCCGACAGGCCGAAGCTCAGGATTGTATAGTCCGGCGACGCCATGCGCTATTGCGCCCGGACCGCCGCCTGCCAGATTGGTCATGACAATGATTGTCAATTTATCATCCACATAGCGTGCAATATGTGCAGTGAATCCCTGCCAGGCCCCTGCATGTTCAATGAGCTTGTGGCCGCGAACATCGCCAAGCCCCCAGCCGAAACCATAAGGGTGCGTTCTGCCATTGTTCAATTTCACCGGCGCCCACATCAGCTCAAGGCTGGCCCGCTTGAGCAGCTTTTCTGTATAGAGTGCGGCATCCCACTTCGCCAGATCTAATACGGTCAAGTACAGGCTGCCATCTGCTGTTCGGTTCAGTGATGGCGAAACATAGCTCTGGTTCTTCAGCTCTCCCTTGACGAGCCGATATCCGGCTGCGCGGTTGGGAACAATATCCTCTTCGGTGATGACGCGAGCAGTATCCATCTTTAGCGGAGCGAAGATTCGCTCGCGCAATAGATCGCCATAAAACTTGCCCGAAGCCTTCTTGATAATAATGCCCAGCAGGACATAGCCGGTGTTGCTGTAACTCCACTTCTCGCCGGGCGCGAAATCGAGTGGGAACGAAGCGGCCTTCTTGACCAGCTCTTCATCTGTATAGTCGAGCCGATAATTGAGGTCCCTGTTGCCGTAATTTTTGATCCCGGATGTATGAGTGAGCAGATGCCGAATAGTGATATCTTTCCAGAGTTCCGGCGCATCATCGAGGTACTTGCCGATTCTATCATCGAGATTGATTTTGCCGTCTTCAACCAGCATCATAACGGCGGTGGCAGTGAACTGTTTGCCCACCGAGCCTGATTGATAGACGGTTTGAGGCGAAGCAGGAACATTGAGTTCAACGTTAGCCAATCCGTAGCCCTTTGCTTTGATAATCTCTCCGTTTTTGACTACGGCAAGAGACAGGCCAGGGATATTGCGTTTCTGCATCTGGGCCCTGACATAATCGTCCACTTCGTCGGTCTGGGCCGAAAATGGATATGGAATTAGCAGCGAGAATAGGATCAGGGCAACAGTAACGAATGGGCGGTTACGATTCACCGAGTTCTCCTCTCTTGTCCTGTTGATCGTTGACCCCACAATCATAAAACAGAGTGGCCTGGGTGCAAAGCCGGTAATTGCCCGATTGTATTTGCAACGGACTTCTGGAATAATTTCGCTGTCTGATCTAAATGCCATGCTAAAAGGAGAGTGTGTTATGTGGACGCGGCGCGGCTTCTTAAAGACCCTCGCAGGGGCAAGCTCCCTATCGGTGGCCAGCCTGAATGAGGATGGAATCGAACGCATACTGGCAGCCGGACGAGATGCGGGGAGCCGCACCCCTGAGCAAGTGGCTGCTGATGAGGATTACTGGTTCGAGATTCAACAAGCCTTTACAGTTGATCGAAGCCTTATCAACTTGAACAATGGGGGGGTCTGTCCCAGCCCCCGCGTGGTGCAGGATGCAATGCGCCGTTACCTGGAATTCTCCAATCAGGCCCCCACTTACACTATGTGGAAGATCCTCGAGCCGGAGATAGAGACTGTTCGCCGTCGCCTTGCCGCTGCGTTTGGCTGCGATACAGAAGAGATGGCAATCACGCGCAATGCCAGCGAGGCGCTTGAAATATGCATCTTCGGCCTGGATCTTAAACCGGGTGATGAAGTGTTGACTACCAATCAGGACTATCCGCGAATGCTCACATCGTGGCGACAGCGCGAGCAGCGCGACCGCATAGTGCTCAAGACAATTTCATTTCCTACGCCGCCTGCGAGCCTTGATGAGCTGGCTGAACGGTTTGAGCGCGCTATCACGCCGCGCACAAAGGTCATCCTCGTCTGCCACATCACCAATCTGACCGGGCAGATATTCCCTATCAAACGGATCTGCCAGATGGGCCGCGAGCGCGGCATCGAAGTGATTGTCGATGGCGCCCATGCCTTCGCTCATTTTCCTTTCAAACACAGCGACCTTGATTGCGACTATTATGGCACGAGTTTGCACAAGTGGCTGCTTGCGCCGCACGGCACCGGCTTCCTCTACGTCCGCAAACAGAAGATCGCCAATCTGTGGCCGCTTATGGCTGCGCCTGAGCCGCGCGGCAGCAATATACGCAAATTTGAAGAGATCGGCACCCATCCGGCAGCCAATCACAACGCTATCGCAGAGGCCCTTACATTTCACGAAGGGATTGGAGCCGAGCGAAAGGCGGCCCGATTGCGCTATTTGAAAGACAGATGGGCGCGACGACTCGGCGAGCAGAAAGGAGTGAGAATCCTGACCAGCTTTGACCGAGCGCAGTCCTGCGGGCTTGCCACCGTTTCAATTGAAGGGGTCGATCCCGATAAGCTTACTGCTTTCCTGTGGGAGCGGTATCGCATTATTGTCACTCCCATCGTTCACAAAGAGTTCAGCGGCATTCGCGTTACGCCTAATGTTTACACAACTCTTGAGGAGTTAGATGTATTCTGTCAGGCGATGGAGCGAGTGCTCCGTCACGGCATACCGGCATAAATTAACTGTATGTGTTTAGCGTCGGTAGAAGCAGCGGCGTAGCCGCTAAAGGATATAAGTAACAGGCCCCGGAGAGTCGGAGACTCTCCGCACATCCGTAGCGGCAGAGCCGCACTTCTTACAACCACTGTAGCGGCAGAGCCGCACTTCTTACAACCACGCTAAATACGTACAATTAACTCTTAGCCCAGGTTAGTGCTGAACCGGGTTGGACCGATTATGCGTATCTATTGGTGTAACGGATGATTCAAAAAGAAGATGCCTGATACCGCGCTGCTCACAATCAGGTTTGTAATTTGCGCGCTGGGACTGTTTTGCTTCGCCCATTTCACCTTCTACATGCTCCGCCAGCGTGAGCGGACCCGCTTTGACAATCTCTTTTTACTGGCGTCATTCCTCAATATCGCTACTTACCTCGGATTGGGCATCTGGACGACTTCAGAACTGTTTGTCGGCCCATTGCAGGACCCCTGGCTACAGATTGCTGCAATGCTGGCCTTCTGCGGCTGGTTCATTCTGCCTCTGGTGCTCGATTATATGATCTCGTTCTGGCGCGGGTTGAATCCATCTCTCTGTCCACTGTTGAACAGCTCGCGCTCTTTGAGCTGGCTGCTCTACATCCCGGCTCTGGTTATCTACTTCATAGTCATTAGCAGAGGAAACGGGCTGATCCGACCGAAATCGCCGGAGACTGCGGCGCTGTCGATGACGCTGGTCTATTTCTTCTTCATCTACATGATCCCTACCGCAGTGGTGCAGGTGCTCATCACTGTTCGCTTGATGAGGCGCGGGATGCAGCACCGCGAGAGGGCATTCTTTATCTGGCTGGGAGTGCTTCTTGTAGCAGAGATAATCAACTGGCTGGTCTGTTATGTCATCGGCGCAGCCGATTTTGCCGACCCATACTCTCCTCTTCACCTGGGCACTATGATCTTGCCGATCCCTTTCTTTCTCATCATCGCTTATTACAACTATCGGTTCATCTTTCTCGACCGCATACTCAAACGATTAACGGCGGCGCTGATACTGGCCGTCATGGCTTCTGTTTATCAATTCGCCGTGATCCCTGCTATAACAGAGCAGATTACTGCAAGGCGCCCTAACAACGTATCGGTTGCGCTCATCCTTACGCTGACGGCCTTCATTGTGCTGTTCATCAGCATTAAGAACTGGCTCTATCGGTTCATTGACAGAGTGATTCTCAAACGCACAGATTATCGCAACGCATTCATAGAGTTCAGTCACATAGTCACGCGCGAGACCTCGCGCGATTCATTGATTGAATGCACCCTGGAGATGCTCAAGAAGGTGCTGGGCGTGGAGCAAGCCCGGTTCAAACCATGTGAATCGAACGTCAATCCTCTGCCCAGCATCAGCGTTGTGCGACCGCATCAATGGGAGAGATACTACAATGCCAATGAAGGCATAGGGGCCCGCTTCGTCGTCAGCGTGCCGGTATCGACGCATGGCAGAGCATTTGGCGTGCTGGAGATGGGGAGCCGCCGCGATGATGCCCCGTTCTTGACCGATGAGATTTCATTGCTGGAAGCTCTCGGCAATGAACTCGGCGCGGCCATCGAGCACATCAACCTTCACGAGCAGCAGAAGGAGCAACAGCTACAGGCGCAGCGCCTGCGCGAACTTGCAGCCCAGGCGGAGCTGCGCGCCCTTCAAGCGCAGATCAATCCTCATTTTCTCTTCAACTCGCTCAATGTAGTGGCGGGCCTAATTCAATCGGATCCGGAGCTGGCAGAGAAGATGGTTGAGAATCTGGCGGAAGTCTTTCGCTACGCTCTCGAAGGCGCGCGCAGAGAATTTGTCACACTGGCAGATGAGATCGAGTTTGTTCGCACCTATCTTGAAATTGAGCGGCAACGATTTGAAGAGAAGCTGGAAATAGAAGTGGATATGGATATGGGCCTGGCGGAGATCAGGGTGCCGGCGATGATTCTGCAACCGCTGGTTGAAAATGCCATCAAGCATGGAATCGCGCCCAAAGTGGGGCCCGGCAAGGTCACCATCACTGCTGAGCGGCGCAACGGCTCGGTCCATATCGAGGTTTGTGATAATGGAGTTGGAATGCAAAAATATAATCAGCTTCAGTTGGGGGACGGTCAGGGGATGAAGCTGGCGGAGCTGAATTTGCAGCGCACAACGCGGGAAGGGATGGGATTGCGCAATGTAGATCAGCGATTGCGCAGCGTCTACGGAGATTCGGCGGCAGTGCATATCAGTTGTCTGCCGCAGTCGGGCGTGCGGGTGTCATTTGATATTCCAATAGCAGATGGCGGATCTGAGATTTCAGATCTCAGATCTCAAACTTCAGATATCAATGAGCGCGTTCCCTAAGAGAGTGTTTTGAAGTTCACATCTCGCGCCGAAAGACGCGCCGAGAAGGTAGCAAGGACATGTAACGTCTGGTAGGTAGTAGAGAGCGAATTGTTTTCGCGCTACGGAAAGAGCGCAAGAACTCTTCCCGCGTCACGGGCGCGGGATTTACTGTCTGCCAGTTCCAGAGGCCGGAGCCTCTGGCTGCCTTCTGCGGTGCTGCTTCGCGGCCGTTCGGCCATTTCAAAACACTCTCGAAGATAAGGTTGCGCTCGAAGATAAGGTTGCGCTCGCGCGGCTGAGCAATTGCAGCGCATAGTACCAAATTATTATGACTCAACTAAAGACGCTCATCGTCGATGATGAGAAGCAAGCGCGCTTGCGGCTCAGGCGCATGATCGAAGACTGGGCCGACATCGAAATAGTCGGCGAGGCGATGGATGGGCTGGAAGCAGTAGAGATCATAGAAGCCGTTTCTCCTGATCTGGTCCTGCTCGATATTCAGCTTCCCGGCCTGAACGGCTTTGAGGTAATCAGGGCATTGAAGCCTGAAGCGCGCCCGCGAATTATCTTTGTGACTGCTTACGATAGCTTCGCGCTGGAAGCGTTTTCGGTCGCCGCAGTAGACTACTTGCTCAAGCCTGTGCGCTCTGCTCGATTGCGCGAAGCGATAGACCGCGTGCAGAGCCTCTATCAAACGCAGCCTGATGCCGGATTGGGGGACTTTCGCCAGCGGCTTGATGCCCTGTGCTCTCGCTTTGAATCGATGCAAACTTACTACACTCGCTTGACTGCTCGCAGGGGCCAGCGCATCCGCTTGATCGATGTCGAAGAGGTGGTGCTTATCTATGTAGAGAACAGGACTGTCTTTGTTGTGACCGATACAGAGCAGTTCTGGACCGACTATACTATGAAGGAGCTGGAAGAACATCTGAATCCGACGCTCTTCTTCCGCGCGCATCGCCAGGCATTTGTGAATTTGAAGAAGATCACAGAGATTGCGCCGCTGGTAGGCGGGGTGCACCAGTTAAGAATGAGCAATGGCAGGACGGTCGAGATGAGCCGATTGCAGACCCGGCGATTGAGAGAGATATTTCACTGGTAGTCAGCCGTAGGGAACCGGAACAATAGCTTTGCCGCCCGCGTCCCTCTGCTCGGCTCGACGGGGCCGCAGGCGAAAATTAATTTCCGCCCTCAACATAGATTATTGGATTGATTGCGCCGTCCTCGGTCCTGATCTCGTAGTGAAGGTGATTGCCGGTTGCGCGCCCTGTCCTTCCCACTTCACCTACTTTAACTCCGCGCCTGATTACATCGCCTTCGCTCACATCTATCTTTGACAGATGGCCGTACCAGGTGGATTGGCCGCTGGCATGCTCTATAATTACGAGGTTTCCATAATCGCCGCGGCGACCGGCGAAGATGACTTTGCCATCGGCAGTAGCAAAGACAGGGGTGCCTGCCGGCGCGCTCAGATCCAATCCTTTGTGAAAGCGGACTCGGACCCTACTCTTGCCCTTTCGCCCGCGCGTCCGCACGCGCTTGACCGGGCTCTTTCTCCATCCGAATTTGCTGGTCAGTATTCCCTGAACCGGAAGGCCCCTGGGAACGGTCGTGTCTGAGATGGTCAAGCTCGTCTTGCTGTCCCACAAAGCAGCTTTTTCTCCTGAAAGGGTTAAATATAGAGCAGCGCTCTGGCTGAGGACCAGATCGCCAGCCCATGTGACAGAAGATAAAGACAGAGCAAGTGCCAAAGCTGACACTCCTTTTTTCATAGGCAACACGCCTCCAAACTAAAATTAGCGGATGGGCAGGAGCGGCGAAATCTATGAGCTTAAAACTAATACACTGCTAAGGCGTGAAACTTTCCGCGCTTTGCCCTTCCAAATTAGCCGACGGGGTTAGCTGACGGGCTCGGGCTTGAAAGTACCCTATCCGGCTACTGCCGGAATTCGCCCCCTCCAAGTCACAATTTCGCAATTATCTGGGTCCCCCGTACCCACATCTAGAAATGCGCGATGCAGGTTTAGGCAGACAAACGCTTTGGAGATTACCATCCCAGGTCGCTGGATGTCAACCTTTATCTCTTCCACTTCCGTTGCGGAAAGGCCAAGGTTGCTATTACCTGTCATGCTTTATTTGAACTTTCTGCTATGCAGATGCTTCTTTTGAAGCAATCAACTTCAGTCGCCTGGAGTCTCAACTTTAGCCTAGATGAATCTCCACGCGACCGCAAGTCGGTGGTATCTGATTACTTGTAAATTAACCCTTTCCGCAACGGAGTCTTCCACTTGACTTGGCTAACAACCAGCCATAGAATCCAGCACGCACTAAAATGAATCCTCATCAAATCAATCAAGGATCAAACACTATGATATGTCGATTTCTGATTCTTCTCTTCTGCCTTTCACTCAGTTTTTCGGGTTTCAACCTGGCATCTATAACTGCCAACTCTGGATCGCAAGCCGCTCCTGATGGTCGCTCGCAGATGCTCAGCAGGATGGACAGTCGGGCGCAGCACTTCGGCAGTCTATCGCGGCAGATCTGGGAGTTTGCCGAAGTGGGATACAAGGAAGTAAAAAGCTCTGAGCTGCTGAAATCCGAGTTGCGCGCCGCCGGATTCCAGATTCAGGAGGGAATTGGCGGCATCTCAACAGCTTTCATCGCCGGTTGGGGCCAGGGCAAACCGGTCATTGGCATCCTGGGCGAATATGACGCCCTGCCCGGTCTGTCGCAGGAAGACATTCCGCAAAAGAAGGCTCGCGTCGCAGGGGCCCCAGGGCATGGCTGCGGGCACAATCTGCTGGGAACGGCATCCGCCTTCGCCGCTGTTGCAGTAAAAGATTTCCTGGCGGAAAAGAAGATTGCCGGGACAATTCGCTTTTACGGGACCCCGGCTGAGGAAGGGGGCGGAGGGAAAGTCTACCTGGCGCGCGCTGGCGCTTTCAGCGATTGCGATGCGATTATCACCTGGCATCCGGGCAGCGAAAATCGGGCCAGTTTGCGCAGCAGCCTGGCCAACATCTCGGCCAAGTTCCGTTTCTACGGACAAGCATCTCATGCAGCGGGGGCCCCTGAAAAAGGGCGCTCCGCGCTGGATGCTGTCATGATAATGAATCACGCGGTGGATCTGATGCGCGAGCATGTCCCCGAATCTACCCGCTTGCACTACATCATCACCAATGGAGGGAGCGCGCCCAATGTGGTGCCCGATTTTGCCGAAGCTTACTACTACGCTCGCCATCCTTATATGCCTACTCTTGACGGCATCTGGGCGCGGGTGGTGAAATGCGCCGAGGCGGGGGCGTTGGCGACGGAGACGCGCATGGAGATGGAATTTATCAACAGCGTCTACAACATCCTTCCCAACGACGCGCTGGCCGAACTTCTGGACCGCAATCTGCGGCGCGTTGGCGGCGTGCGCTACTCTGTTGAAGAACAGGCGTTCGCCGAAACGTTGCGCAAGACTTTCCCCACAGATACCGCCCTTCCACTGGGGAGCCAGGAGCAGATCCAGCCGCCTGATGAGGGGTACGGTTCAGGCTCAACCGATGTTGGTGATGTGAGCTGGATTGTGCCTACTGCGCAATTCACTACGGCAACTTACGTTCCCGGCACGCCCGGCCATAGCTGGCAATCTACCGCCTGTTCGGGAATGAGTATTGGGAGGAAAGGGATGGTTGTGGCAGCGAAGACATTGGCGCTGACGGCGGTGGATCTATTCACCGAATCCGGGCGCGTGGAGGCCGCTCGCGCCAGCTTTAACAAGCGCCGCGCAGGGCACGAGTATCGCTCTCGCATACCGGCAAATCAGAAGCCGCCGCTCAATTATCGCGATAAGTAATAGGTGTTCTGCGTTCGATGTTCTACGTTCTATGTTAAACATCGAATGTAGAACCTTTGAATTACTCCGGCGCCATCCGGGGTAAAAGAAGTTGTCGCTATCTTACCAGCGGCCTCAATTCTTCAATACGCCGGCTAACCTCTGCGGGAGAGAGTGTGCGGAAGGCTTCCGGCAACATCTCGCGCGAAGTCGATTCGCGCACTGCTACCAGCGTTTGATATTCAATGGCAATCTCATCTCGCGCCGGAGTGAACTGGCGCGCCACTGCTTCGAGGTCCTCCTGAGTTACCTCTTTGCGCCCGGCATTGCGCGCCACTCTTCTACAGCGAATCAAGATAGCCTCGATATCGGCTCCGGACAATTGCTGTGGGTTTCTGGTGATAGGCGCCCAATCGGCGATCTGGTGCGCGATCTTGTTCTTGCGCACCATCGCTTCTGTGATCTCCAATCTCTCTTGCTCTGTCTCAGGGTAGAAGAGCGATATATGCTCTTCGCATCGGCCCTGGCGCTTGAGGTCGATGGGCAACAGGTCCGGCCTCGCGGTCATAAGTATCCACAGTATGCGGCCGCGGTTTTCAGTATTGCCCATAGCATTGGCAAGTTTTGAGAAGATACGAGCATCGACGCCAGAATCGCCGCCTGTGTCGCGGGTTCCCAGCGTGGCATCGGCTTCATCTACCAGCACCACAATGGGCGCAAGCGTCTGAAGCAGATTCAATATCTTCTCCAGATTGGATTCGCTCGATCCGACCCACTTTTCGCGGAAGTTCTTGAATTCAATTACATTCAGTCCACAGTCTTTAGCAAAGCACTCCGCCAGGAATGTTTTGCCTGTGCCCACAGGGCCGGAGATGAGGATACCCATAGGGGCCTCTTCTACCAATCCTTCACGAATCGTTTGAGCGATATTGCGCAAGAACTTCTTGGCCTTCTCCATTCCGCCAACGCTGTCAAGCCCGTGTTTGGGAGTGACAAACTCAACCAGCCCGACGCATTCGGATTCGATAAGCTCTTTCTTCTTGCGGCGCACTATATCATAGGTCAAGCCTTCGCCGTTAATGCTGGCGCTTTTGATCATCGAATTGATATGCACGCGATTGAGCCCTGAAGTCATGTGCGCCAGTTGCTCTTCGCTCATCTCCATCTTGATGCCGGGGTTCATTACATTGGTATAGCGGATGAACTCCAGGCGCTCTTGCTGATTGGGATAAGGGATCTCAATATTGACCAGTCGAGAGTTTTCGCGGATGCGCGGGTGGACATCGGACACATTCTCGGTCACAAGGATGACAATGTTATCCGAGCTGAGCAGACGCGAGCTGGAGATCCAGCGCTGGAGGGTCACCAGGTTGTTTCTGTCTTCGCTGCTCATATAGCTCACATCGCCTGCGGGAATGATCGTTTCAAGGAAGTTGATTATGACCGCTACTTGATCTCCGTAGAAGAGGTAACGTTCTATCATCGGCAGCGCGCGGGCCGGATCCTTGGACAGTGTCTGTAACTGCTCTTTGCTTGCAAGGGGGTCGGCTACGCGCATCTGCGCCAGGAATGATCGGCTTGTGGCTTCTGAGCCGAAGGTAATCCCCTGACTGCGATTGTAGAGGACAATGTTCTTGGTGCCGAGCAGCTCTTTCTGCAAAAAGTCGAGCAGCCCGGTATACTGGCTGCGCGAGCGCACCAGATCATAGATATTGCTGTGGAGCAGGAAATGGCTGGCTTCGCCGGCGTAGTACTTGCGCGCCATCTCCGCTGCCCATCCGGGCAATCGGTTGATCTCTTCCAGTGAAAGCAATCTTCTCTGTGTTGACATGCTCGGAGCCTCGCTCAGGTAATTTTCAGCTAAAGGTAACCGAAATAGCTAATAGAGCGCAAGGGCTCCCGACAGCCGATTGCCGCGCCTGTTTTTATCTTAGCCGGTTATGTTAAGATATGGGCAAAGAGGATGTGAATAGTTATAGCCACAATAACACTAGATGTTCCTGACAACCTTGCTGCACGGCTCAATCAATTGCGTGATTGGCTGCCCACGCTGCTATCAATTGCGCTAGAGATGCTTTCTGCGGAGTTGCCGCAAGGCTTGACTGCATCTTCAACAGTTCATCATCTGTATGATGAATTGATTGACTTTCTTGCCAGCGGCCCAACTCCTGAGCAAATTGTTGCGTTCAAAGTTTCCCCAACTGTGCAAGCGCGGCTGGAGGAATTGCTGGATAAGAATCGGGAAGAAGGCTTGACTGATAGTGAAGCTGCTGAACTGGAGATATATGAGCAGATAAACTCTATTTTACTTTTGCTCAAAGCCCGAGCCCGCCCTGCCTTCAGAGCTTTTGAATCTCTCTAATCTGAGAATCATCGAGCGCGTTCAGCCGATAGTAGCCCCCCTCTGCTCCCAGAGGATTGATGAGGACATTAGAGTGGAGCATAAGTCTGAGGACATTTCTGATGTGAGCTTCGGAGCGCCCCAGAATAGGGACTAGATTATCAACGGTTATGCTGTAATTATTCTGTCCGTAATCCACAATCCGCTTGACCGAATCCTTCTCATCTCCGGTCAAGCTCTTAAGCAGTCGCGTGTTTATCTTCACACTCATGAGAAATTCTCTATCTCGTCCAGCAACAGTTCAACGTGTCTGTTGAGGTCGTAGATCATCTCTTCTTTACCGCCAACGCATTGCAGAGCACGTATCGATTCGCACAGACCCCGCGCCGACTGAATAGGATCGATCAGGCGGTAAAATTCCAGGCTGCCGTATCTGAGCCCTTTTTGAATAGCAAACATTGTAGGGGCGAAAGGATCGCGTTTGGCGACCAGGTCGGTGAGTTGAACGCTCTTGCCCTCAAGGATATCTCGCTGAGCACGTTCGTATATCTTCAGATTGAGCCTGGCAGTTGTGTGCGCCACTTTGCCGATCTCTCTGGTGTAGAGAGGCGATCGAGTGGATCGCTCGCGCGGCGATAGCCTGTCAAATCTCACTCCGCAGGCGCGACAGAAAGCTTCAACAGGTTCTGCCGCTGCCGCGCCGCAAACAGCGCGGATTTTTGCCGGTTGCCGTTGCTCAATCTTTTCCATATTTCTGACGCATAAGATCAGCTTCGCCTAGACGCCGCTCAATGTCCCGATCTAATTCTCCTGTTTGTGATCCCAGTAGTGAGTTAGCGCCGAATGAATCTCTCCTACATGAGAAGTAGGGATGCTGGAGGCGCAGTTCTTCCGGGCCCCAGCCGTATGACATGGTTTCCAGCACAAGCTCGATAACTTTCGTCGTGGTCCCTTCGATGATAGCGACTCCCTTGTCGGATATGACAATATACTCATAGCCGGTTGCAACAGATAACATCGCAAACTCCTTTATCTGTGGCAAGACATTAAAGCGAGACGGCTTGTCGCTGTACTCCCGGAGGAAGCAGCGTTTAGTTGCCCCTCGCCAACGAGCTGAAGATAGCCGATTTCACCTTCAAACTCAAGACCTCTCCAACTGCCTGATTATCTGTGGCCCTCAACTGATTAATCGCTAATCTCGGCTCTGGCCGGTGTCGAATAGGAAGTTGGGATGTGATTTGGAGTGCGCTGACTTGTCAGCGCTTTGACAGTCTGGCCGGTGTCGAATAGGAAGTTGGGATGTGATTTGGAGTGCGCTGACTTGTCAGCGCTTTGACAGTCTGGCCGGTGTCGAATAGGAAGTTGGGATGTGATTTGGAGTGCGCTGACTTGTCAGCGCTTTGACAGTCTGGCCGGTGTCGAATAGGAAGTTGGGATGTGATTTGGAGTGCGCTGACTTGTCAGCGCTTTGACAGTCTGGCCGGTGTCGAATAGGAAGTTGGGATGTGGGTGTTAAGATTGTGGGGTGAAGACGGAACTGTTGGGAGTCTCTCCCCACCCGTGGTAGGAACTTTGCCACACTGCTATAGATAAAAAGAGGCTTTTCTCCACAGCCCTCATTGGTTCCCCTGAACAAAATATGATGAAAACACTGAGCTTACGCGCTATCCCAACCTGGTATCTCAATTGCAAGAATGGATATCAATGTTCTTCAATGAGAAGGAATGAGCGCCTCTCATCCTTGCATGCTTGCGCCCCCGGAATTTGCAAGAATGGATTTCAATATCTTCACACGGAGGGTGATAGATGAAGAGCGATGGCCGTGATAGGTTCCCTTGCGAAGTTCTAATCATAGACGATGATGAGATCATTCTTGATCTCATGGCCGATTTCCTCAATTCAAGCGGCTTTCAGGTCGAAAGCGCCACCACTGCCGAAGAGGCCCTCAAGAAAGTCAAAGTTAAAGCTTACGATGCTATCATAACCGACCTGAACCTGCCGGGTCTGAAGGGCACGGAGGTAGTGAAGCGGGCTCTGGATCTCTATCCTGAGACTATCATCTTTGTTATCACCGGCGAAGCCAGTATCCAGTCGGCGGTGCAGTGCATGAAGCTTGGCGCCTGTGACTTTATCCCCAAGCCGTTCGAGATGCAGCACCTGGTCTCGCTGCTTCAGGATGCGCTTGATAAGCGGGCAGAAGCTGCCGATCCGAAACTATCGACCGCCGTCTCCAGCCAGGCGCTCAAACAGGCGCAGAGCGTGATGATCGGGACCAGTGAAGCAATGCGCGAGGTCTTTGAACTGATAGAAGTGGTTGCCCGCAGCAACAGCACAATCCTCATCACCGGCGAGACCGGCACCGGCAAAGAGCTTGTCGCCAGAGCTATTCATCAACTGAGCCCGCGATCTGAAGGGCGACTGGTTTCACTCAACTGCGCCGCCGTGCCCGAGAACCTCCTGGAAGATGAACTCTTCGGGCACGTGAAGGGGGCCTTTACCGGCGCCCAGACCAATCGCGCCGGGCGTTTCGAGCAGGCTCATAAGGGGACCCTCTTCTTAGACGAGATCGGTTATATGAGCCCGAACCTTCAAGTTAAGCTGCTGCGCGTCCTTCAAGAGCGAGAGTTCGAGCGGCTGGGAAGCAGCCAGACGATCAAATGCGATGTGCGACTTATTGCTGCCACCAGCGCCAACCTCGAACGCATGATCAATGAGGGCACATTCAGGCGCGACCTCTACTATCGCCTCAATGTGATTCCTATCAATCTGCCGCCGCTGCGCCAGCGCCGCGATGATATTCCTCTTCTAGTTCAGCACTTCATCAAGAAGTTCTGTCAACAACTCGGAGTCAATACCAAACAGATCTCGCAACAGACAATGAAGCGATTGATGTCTTACGATTGGCCGGGCAATGTCCGCGAGCTGGAGAATGTAATCGAACGAGCTACTGTCTTGAGCCGTAAGCGCGAGCAGATTCTCCCCGGCGACCTGCCAGCAGAAGTGCAGGGCGCGGAAGTTCCCTCTATATTGCAGAATTTCCATATACCGGACGAAGGCATCTGCTTCGATACTATAGTCTCTAACATTGAGCGAGAATTGATCCTTCAGACTTTGCAGAAGACGGGCGGGAACAAGAGCCTGGCAGCAGACCTGCTGAAGATGAAGCGCACTACCCTTATCGAGAAGCTCAAACGACTCAATGTGAATCTTGACAATATTGCTCAGGCGCCAGTTTAACGTCCGACGTCCGACGTCTTACGTCCTACGTCCAATATCGAAGATGCTTATTGCTTTTGACGCTCAACACAGGATACCTGTCTAATGTCCGATGTCAAAAATGCCTTTTGACATCGGACGTAGGACATCGGACGTCGGACGCAGTTATTCCTCGGTCAAGCGAGCGGTTTTGGCTGCGCCTTCAAAGCCGATCTTATCCAGAATCTTGCGCTTGACCTGAGCATCATAGATGCGCCACTTCTGTTTCGAGTACTCATCATCATAAGCGCCTGAGAGGAAGCCGATGGGGATCTCGAAGCCTCCGGCATCGTGTTTGCCGCCGCCGAAGAAATTGCCCTGCTGATCCTTGCCCAGCGCGCTCTTAAGGAATTCATCAATATTGAGAGTCACCTTTGATGTGCGCAACGAACCGACAATCGATTCCCTCTCTCCGTCGCGGATTATGCCATAGACGACGGCTGTGTGCACATTCTCTTCCGTCAGGAGAAAGTCTGCTGCTTGCGGAATGGCGTCACGATCTTCGTAGCGGAGATAACCTACGCCTGAGATGCTATAGTTCTCTCTGATCTCGCGATTCTCAAGCGCCGCTCTGATGACATCCATCACCACACGGCTGCGTCGCACGTTCAATATCTCGCTCAGCAACGATTGATCGACAAATCTGGCCAGGAACGCCGCCGCCAGAAAGTCCTCTTCTCTGGCCTTAATCAGACCATTCGTCTCGCTGCGCAGTCCGTGCACCAGGGCAGTGCAGAGGCGAACATGATTGGGATTGGACCGATCAAGTGTGAGCGCGCCATCGCGGATATATTCGGTGTAGATTGTAGCAGTAGCTCCAATCTTGCGAATATCGCTGAATTCCGGCTCCAGTATCCCCTGCCTTTCGTGATGATCAACCACAATCAGAGGTTTAATTCCCGCTTCGCGGAGGTATTCGGTAAGGGTTGTCGTCGTGCCTTGATTGTCGATAAATACGCTGCCCTGGTATTTGCGTAGATCCATCTCTTTGTGGTAGCGCTTCAGCTCTATATCGAGCAAGCGCACCATCGCCAGGTTCTCTTGATGGCTGATCATCCCATCGTAAACAATATCTACATCAATGCCGTATTCGGCGCTGATCAATCGGTGGGCCATCGCCGACGAGATGGCGTCCGGATCGGGAAAATTTTGCAGAGCGATAATATGCTGTTCGCCCCGATGCGCCTCAAGCAATGACAATAATCGACTGAGCTTGGTCTGGCGCTTGTGCGCCGAGCGTGAAAGCTGTTCAACTACCTGAGCCTGGTTACCCATCATTTGTTCCTCAATGAGCTAATATCGGAGAATTGGCAAACTAAATTATACAATGGATTCAACATTGAGTGATAGGTTCCTGACTTCACGCCCTATCGGGGCGGCGCCGCGACCGGTTGAAATCGGTTGCCTCAACCCCCCGCTCCTCGCCTCCCATTCGTTCAGATATTCTCTGATGAGGCAGTGAATCTTCTCTCGCCGCTTTTGAGACAGATTCTTATCGCTTAACCTCTGACTCAGTCTATTTATCCGCTCACCAAGCGTCTTTGTGTAACCGGCGCTTATCTTCCGGAGATTCATAATTCCCTCCACCTTCCAATCGAGACCGAGGCCGCCTGTTCGTGGCCCTTCTCGTAATAACCCTCACTCTACTTCTCTGGAGCAAAGAATGTGCCAGGCCGACTGCACAGTAGCCCTGTGATCTGAAATCATACGAAAGCAAGTTGATAGATTGTAGTGGGAGAGGGAAGGGGAACCTCAACCTCGGTTATAACCTGACCGGCAGCGTATGAAATCCGGTCAGTTGTCAGTACGGCCTCTTCGATCATAGCCCAGACCCAGGTGATGAAGTATCTCCAGATACCGGCGACCTAGAAAATAGATCAACGCCCGTATGTGCTTGCACTCGAAGTCTGGAGCCATATCACTTCTGTAGACAAAATCAGGGCAACTGCATTGCAGTTGCCCTGATTTGGGATCGAGTACCAGGTGATATTCCGTGCCGCTTTCAGACCGCGCGCGCCAGCCCCACTCAGCTTCTTCAACTTCCACATACAACGAGCGCGCGGCCCGCTTTTCATCCGCCTCTGAGGTCAATCTCTCTTTCCTGCTCAAACTGCCCGACATCAAGCTCCCTTTCTTCCTGCGACCCGTCGCGCAGAAGGCTTGACTTCATCCTTGTCGTCGGCGGGGGCCCCAACCGCCTTTTTGTTTGCCGGAGCTGGCTGAGCTTTCTCTTGTTTAACCTGATCGGCCTGCTCTTGAGGCAGGACGCGAAGCTCAGGGCGGTCGAGGAACCGCAGCTCATCTGCATCTACATGCAAACTTGTGTGCACCCCTCCATCGCGCCCCTCCCAGGTGTCAAGGCTCAACCGCCCTTCAACATAGACCTGCCTTCCTGTGGTCAGAAACTCGGTCGCCAGCTCGGCCAGCCGCCGCCAACAACTGACGGAAAACCATAGCGGCTCGTCATCTTGCTTTCCCATAGAAACCGCAACCGAAACCGTGCATACCGGAATGCCTTGCGCCGTGAAACGCAGCTCCGGCTTGCGCCCTACATTCCCAATCAATATCACTTTGGCAAAACTCATGACTTGTTCTCCTTGTCTTAAAGTTTGTTCTAAATCCGCGATCTCTGTTGTATCATAGATGAAACATAATTGCAATAGTAAAACAGGGGGATCGAAAGGCGAGAGTCAAAGATGAAAGAGGGGGCTTTCTGGAGGGAGCAGAAAGAGGAAGCTCTCCGGGAGAGATTAAAGTCAAGATGGAGGGCGGATTGCGAAGACGAGCTGCGAACCGTCCAACGTCGGATAAGCGTCCTGCGTCTGTTTTGCTTTTGACGTCGGACGCTACGCATCACGCGTAAACAGGCTCATGAACTTATCCGGCGGCGCGGGGGGAAGCGTTGCGACCTTCATGTTCTCTTCGACATGCGAGCTGTTCTTCATGCCGATCAAGGCTGCTGTGAGCCCCGGCGTCGAGCGCACGAACTGTATTGAGCGTTGAGCATCGGTTTGCAGGCCATCAAAGGTCTCGGCGATAGCGTCAGGCAGGTTATAAGAGAGTCTTCCTTGAAGAATTGAAGCGCTGGCCACGACCGAGATGCCCAATCTCTCGGCGGCTTCGAGCAATGAGAGGGATTCGCCATCCACTTTCTGATTGGCATAAGTGAAGGCTTCGGCCATGCCGAGGTTATGTGGCAATTGGACGACGCGGAAATGATGCTGATCGCCGGCAACCGACTTTGCTACGTTGACGATCTCCTGGAGCGAGAGGTATTCAATCGCGCTCGGTCGCACCCGATAGCCATTCCAGGTAGCAGTGCCGTACATCTTTATCTTTCCTCGCGCAACATTCTCTTCCAGCGTCTCGAACGCGGCGCCGAGGCGGCGCAGAAACTCATCTCTTGATACCTCTTCAAGCTGAGTCTCGGGATTATGTAGATAGTAAATGTCTACGCATTCGAGCTGGAGATTGCGCAAACTGGTGTCGATCTGGTTCTGTAGATACTTTGGCGACATGCAGTGGCACCCGGCAGCGATCTCTGACCGGCTTGTGATAATGCCCGGTTTGACGAAAGTCTCCATCAGATAGGCATTGGGGTTAGCAGGCGGCGCGCTGTCAAATGGGATGAAGCCCCCCTTGGTGGCGATGACTATTTCATCGCGGGAAACTTTCCCATCTTTGAATAGACTCTGGAGTGCCTCTCCGAGATTGCGTTCGCTGCGTTGGAATCGATAATTGATTGCCGTGTCGATAAAGTTGCAGCCGAGCGTTACGGCGCGGAGGATCGCTTGGCGATAGAGCGCATCGGTGCGTTCATCGTGATTGCCCAGGTAGGTGCCCAGGCCGATTGAAGAGACCCAGAGATTTTGCAATCTCCTGAAATGTTCAGGCGCAAGCTTTTCAGCGAATCGCTCGCGGTAGCGGGCAGTTCCTTCTTCGGTAGCGCACAAAGGATTATTCATTGATCACCTCGATTCGTTTTCGCCGGTTCGAGCGGCACAAAGGCAGTATAGCATACTCAATCAAGCTTCAGGTTTGAGAGGCTCAAGGTCAGATTGAAATATTCATCGATTACCGTAATTGCTAGTTTGATCTAAATCGAACCAACATAGATAGAGACAGATAAGATCCACGCAGACACAGAGGACACAGAGAGAGGCAAACTCAATGATGTTTCTCTGTGCTCTGCTGCGTTTCTGCGGCGGTGAAATTCTTCGTTCCATTCTTGTGTGCTCCAATTTAGCAATGACGGTTCATCGATTGTATCTCTGGCTGTCAGCTTTAGGTTTTGTTCTGCCAATGCAGCGTCCGAGCTGGCCTCGTATAGCCACATCCACTATCTTATCCGTGGGTTTATCGGTCACTCGGCGGATGAGTAGATCTATTTGCTGATTGTTTGTCATCTCTATATCGCTGAAGTCGCGCTCCAGCCAATCGGCTAGGTTGAGTCTTAATGAGTCCTGGTCAATCATCTCTTTCGCCTTGACGGTAGATTGAGGCTCAGGCGCACTGAGCCGCGCGCTGTCACGACACCTATAAAAAGCTGCTGCTGTCGCGGCTATAGTTTTTAAGAAGAACATTTTCCGGTTCGGGCGCTCAGCGCCCTCAAAACTATTCAAAGGATAGACTTGTTTTGAGGGGACGATATTTTTTCGCAGTTGTTTAACGATTCCGCACTCAAAACTATTCAAAGGATAGACTTGTTTTGAGGGGGCAGTCATCCGTTTCCACAGCCGGGCCAGGGCATTTCAAAACTATTCAAAAGATAGACTTACCGTGATTGCTAAATTGGAGTACACAAGAATGGGACGAAGAATTCAGACGCCGCCGTAGCGCAGAGAAACCGTCTTGAGTTTGCTCCTCTTTGGTGTCCTCTGTGTGAGGCGGCGATGGATCTTATCTGTCCCTATCTATGTTGGTTCGATTTAGCTCTGGTAGGAGCGACCTATTAGAATAGAGATTAAAAGCCTTGCTAGCTGCGGTAGGAGCGACCTATTTGTAGAATAGAGATTAAAAGCCTTTCTATAGCTTTAAGAAAAAGATTTTTCGGTTCGGGCGTGCAACGCCCTCAAAACAATTTTAAATAGAGCTGTTTTGAGGGCGTTGCACGCCCGAACTGACTCTGATCTTTCTCTTAAGGTCTATAGCTTTGGTAGGAGCGACCTATTTGTAGAATAGAGATGAAAAGCCTTGCTAGCTGCGGTAGGAGCGACCTATTTGTAGAATAGAGAT
>Ga0209172_10001523_pt1 | contig 48401 bp, 48 predicted proteins | sample LarsenN4metaG_FD_184113 | JGI IMG/M metagenome (GOLD analysis project Ga0209172, IMG submission 184113) | Hot spring sediment bacterial and archeal communities from British Columbia, Canada, to study Microbial Dark Matter (Phase II) - Larsen... ... | reverse complement strand
CTTCCCCCTTTAACCCCTGCAACACTATGGCACTCTTCTGCTCTACAGTCCAGTTTCTCTTCATCTGTTTCTCCTGGTCTCTGACCTAATTTAACTCTCCAACCCTCTATTTGCCACGTGTCCACTTCCTCAGGGGTTCAGTATAAATATGTACCGGTCGACCCTCTGTTCTGGAACCAATGGAACTTCCATAACACCGGTCAGAAGGGAGGCGCCAACGATGCTGACATCGATGCGGTAGAGGCGTGGGACTTTGGACTCGGCGATACCAGAGTGGTTATAGCGGTCGTGGACATGGGAGTTGAGAATCATGGCGACATGATGTACTACAGGTTGGTTAATGGTTACGACTATGCTGGATTCAGCATTCTCAGCAACCCTCTGGTGCCGGACGGCGATCCCAGCCCAGGTGATGGCTGTGTAGCTCACGGAATGGCGTGTGCAGGCCTTGCTGCAGGTGCACACGATTACTTTGGGATTGCTGGCCTATGTTCTGAATGTAAGGTGATGCCGATAAAAATTTTCGACGACTTCGGAAGAGGACTTTCTGACAATAAGCAAATTGCTACAGCTATAGCCCATGCTGGGCTTTATGGTGCTTCTATTATGACCAACAGTTGGGCGTTTAACAGATGTGATACTGGAACCTTTGCACATAAAGACATTAGGTTTGCAATCAGATATGCTAACAATGTAATGCCAATATTTTTTGCAGCAGGTAATGGTCTGGGTTGTGTCAAGTTCCCTGCCAATATGAAGGAGGTAATTGCAGTAGGTGCGACAGATAGTATTAATGGCCGCTGGTGGTATAGCCCTACTACCAGCAGTGGGGATAGCATGGACATTGTTGCTCCTTCAGGTGATGTCAATCTTTACGGGGATATTTGGACCATGGATATAAACGGAAATAGGGGTTATAACCCGCCGGAGAATTGCGATTATGGCCCGCTTTCTGACTATGTCGACCAGAATTACACCAGAAGGTTTGGTGGTACTTCTGCTGCTTGTCCTCAGGCAGCAGGGACGGCAGCCTTGCTCAAGTCATACGATGTCAAGAGTACCTGGCGCAATCTCACAGTTACTGATATAAAAGAAGTCATCAAGCATTCGTCAGATGACTTAGGCACACCGGGTTGGGACTCGAATTTTGGCTGGGGCCGGTTGAATGCCATGAAAGCCTTGGTGGCCATCTCCCGCGGTGATATCGACAAAAACGGTTTGATAACCCTTGTTGACATAATCTGGTTGGTCAACTACGTTTTTGACAAGGATCGGATAGCCACCGGCTGTCTGGGCTCTGATCCGGGCAACTGCTGGACTCCTACTCCTCATAAAGGATTAGCAGACACCAATTGTGATGGTATCATTAGCTTGGTAGATGTGACCTACCTCGTTAACTTCTACTACAACAATCCTCCCGGCTCGCCGGCGCCACCTATTTGTTACCACTATAATTATCCGTAATAAAGTTCAAAGAGAGCCGAGGTCTAAGCAAGGCCTCGGCATTCTCATTTCTTCCCAAAAAAACCAGTTGACAGCCCGCCAGTCGATTAGTAAACTTAGGTCTACTTTTCTTTAGAATATTGGATTAGATGCAAGCCTACAAACAAGGGAGTCTCTATATGAAGAAAGCTATAGTGAGTGGCTGTGCTGCTTTTCTCTTTCTATTACCAAGCTTGGGCCTGGCCTCCGGCATCTTGATTCCCGGAATTGGAGACAAGGCCACCAGTATGGGGGGTGCATTTCGGGCGCTGGCCAATGACTGGTCGGCAGCCTGGTGGAACCCGGCTGGTTTAGCCTACCTGGAAACCTCTGAATTCACCGCTCAGCTGATGACCATTGCCCCCCGGCCGAATTTTACTCCGGCTATCTCTCTGCCCGGCGGCTACGATTTAGGCTACCGCAACGGCACAGAATGGAACCCGGCAGACCGCATCTTTTATTTCCCTAACGCCGGTGGATTTTACAAGATTCCAAATGCTGCCAATCTGAAGGCGGGAGTGGCGGTTTTGTTCCCTTATGGCATGGGGAGCCGCTGGAATTTGTTCAGTCCGCTGGCCGGCTATAATAACACCGTTCCTTTTCCCAAGAATAATCACGAAGTCAACTTTGTGGTGGTGGACGTACACCCGACCATTGCCAAGGAATTGGTGAAGGATAAGCTCTCGGCCGGCTTGGGGATCAGTATCCAGAATGGGGATTTACTCTATCACCGAACTCTATTCATCCCCTCTTCGGATTTCATTTCCGGTGGGCTAGGAAGGCCCTATGACAATTTTGTAATGGACAGCAAGACTCAGGCCGAAGGCTGGGGTTGGGGTGTAAACCTGGGCTTGCTATTCAAAGTTACTCCCCAGGTCAATCTGGCAGCTTCTTATCGCACTCCGGTTAACATCGATTTACACGGGGCCACCAAGCAGACCGTCTATCTTCCGGACAACGAGGGATTGCGCAAGGCAGACACCACCTTGATCCCCTACCTTTCAGGAGGGCTCGCTTACAACAAGCCTTCTTTGGATCTGACCTTGAAATTACCATCTGAATTCGGGTTCGGGATCGCATATTTTCCTTCAGAGAAATTCACTCTGACCGCCGATATTGCCTGGACTCAGTGGTCCCGCTTTGACCAGTGGGAGCTAGAATACCGGGCCGGCTCAACCACGCCTTTGGGAACGGCCATACCGAAAATGGTGCCATTGGAATGGAAGGATATTACCAGCTTTAGCCTGGGAGTGGAGTACTCGGCTCTGGAAAGATTGAAGCTACGAGCCGGCTTTAGCAATGACCCCACCCCGGTACCAGATCAGACCATTTCCCCGATGTTTATGGATACTGCCGATAAAAACCGTCTGAACATTGGCGGCAGTTATGCCTGGCAGAAGTACGAAATCGGCTATAATTTTGAATACATCAATGTCAAGGACCGGGAAGTTACAGCATTTGGTGATCTAAACTCAGATGGGGTATACGACAATTTCCCCGGCAAGTACACCAGTACGGTCTACGGCTCCCATTTCTATTTTACTTATCGCTTCTAAGAGGAGGATGACAAGATTATGCGCAAACTCTGGACAGTTAGCCTGGCAATTTTGATTGGCGCTTCATTATTGGCTGGATGCGCCAAAAGAAAGAACCCAGTTATTTCAACCAAAATATCAGGTATGTATTTTACCTCTTCTTCTCTGTTTGCTTATCCCTTCAACAGCGCTTTAGCGGGCAACAAATTAGGTATAACTGACATCAGCGGTAAGACAAAAATTGGCACTTATTTGCCACCGGGTCACCCTGCTATTCAGGGCAATCCCACCTCCTTTCAGAAATATCCGGCATTATATCTTCTGGCTGATTTTGATCAAACCCCGGAACTGTTTGACTCTTACTATCAATTGCAAGCCTTGGCCGACCAACTCTTGACCACCGGGGAGATGGACTCCTTGGTTATCGTGGTCATCACTTCGGATATGCGGACGGCAACCGCCAACTTGGGAGGAACTTTCTACGCCAATAATTTTCTGATAGGAGACTGGCTGACCTATATCGGCAAAGAGGTTATCCCCTGGATAGATACAACTTACATTCAGTACCGAATTGATCCCACCAGAAAGGCCATCGCAGGCCTGGGGATGGGAGGATATGGCGCTTTCCGTCTGGCCCTGGAATATGATACCCTCTTCGATGTGGTGGGCGCAATGTCAGCTCCTCTGGCTTTTGGAGGAACCGAACCTTCCGGCTGGCTGAATAGTTTTCTGATGCCCCAGGTCATGAATGAAAACGGGAACAACTACACTGGCATACAGGTGGTCGATCCTTTTGATGCCTCCAAGCCGGTATCCTCCTGGATGTTTGCCATGGCCTTGGGTTTTTCGCCGCGTCTAGATACCACCGATCAGAGTGGAGTAACATGGCGGGGGATTCCTAATACACACTATGGGGTGGACATCCCTTTTGATAATGCCGGCCTGGTCCCTTCTGTGGTCGATCAATGGAAGTCCTGGGATATTGAGAACTTATTGAACACAACTTATCCGAATGCTCTTTCCGGCAAAAAGGTCTATTTGGACTGCGGCGATGCGGATGATTTTAACTTCCAGCTGATGAATCGACGTTTCGACACCTTTTTAACTGGGAAAGGAGTGACTCACGTCTATTACGAGTATTCGGGCTATCCGGGGCACGATGCCACCCATACAATTTTTACTTATGACCGGTTAAGAGAGCTCTTGAAGTACATTTCCGCGAATATGTAGAAGAAAGTGAGTAAAAGAAAAGCCCCGGCTAGAAACGGTCGGGGTTTTTTGTTTATTACTGGAATCCCTAAAAATTATTGACAAAGAAAAGGTGCTTGTTATATTTTTTACTAATATTGGGGCGAGAGTGAAGAGAATAGTAATACTATTGTTAGGGCTGGCAATTCTCTTTGGGGGCAATTGTACCAAAAACCCGACTGGGCCTGGCGGAGTTAGAGGCCCAATTCTTTATGCGATAACCTCACAGTTTTCTCTAAACCGTACCCTTATCCTCTTCATCGATACTACTACTGATTCGTTAGTCGACAGTATGGCTGTCCCTTACGGCGCAGCCTGGGGGTGGGGTGCTTCACCGGATGGTTCGACCCTATACCTTCTTTCCATGGGGCGCGGTGGCGCTGGCGGTGGAGTTGAAATAGACACCAGAACTAAGACTGTGAAATATGCAGGACCGCTAACCGGAAGGCCTACACCAGATGGGAAATTTTTGATTTGCTCAGACTCGAAGAGTTTGAAAGTCATCGATGCCAAAAGAAGGAAAGTTTTGTTTGAAGATTCTATCCCTATGATAGTTCAGGGAACAGGCTGGCCGTTTGACCCGCTCAGAGGGTTAGTATATGCTGCCTATCTGGAGCCAGGTGCTACAGTCGCCACGAAAATAGGGGTGTTCGACTACAGGAAACTCAAACTTCTTAAGATAATCGATCCGGCGGAAATAGGCGGGTATGGAGTAGCGGTGAATGACCTAGTGCTTACAAATGATGGAAATAAGCTCTATTACACTGCCTCTTTCGGACTCCTTACGGGAATCGACCTTAGAAAAGAGCGGGTCATCACTCTTCTTGGCTTGAATGCCTTAAGCTGGCTAGGAATTACACCTGATGACCGGTATCTCTATCTGACAGACCCAGGTGGCGGAATTATTCCGCCTTCACCGACAGGGAAAATAGGCGTCTATTCCCCCGACTACGAAAAGCCACTGGAATCAATCGACGTTTGTCAACAAACCGATTTGTGCCTTGTGCCAGTCCCTACGAACCAGATAGCGATATCGGCGAGTGGTAAGAAAGCCTATGTCACAAGCTCTGATATGAGCGGATGTAGCGTGCTCTTAGTAATCGACACACGGCATAATTTAATTCGTGAGCTCATTAGAATCCCGCAAGACATTTGCGGGATTGGCAGTCTTGCTGTACAACCACCATCAACGTTTAGATTTTAAGAAAAAGAGGTTCTTATGTCAGGGATTATGAAAAAGTTCATTATATTAATTCTTTTAGTCTTTCTCGTTCTAAGTAACTCAATATTAGCCCAAGATGCTTACTACTTGGACAAAGGCGGGCCAGTACCGCTCTGGTATGTTCCTGGAAAGATAGTTGTCAAATGGGTACAGGGGCTGGCACCTGAAATGGGCACTTATCTAGGCAGCGACCCGGCCTTTGACCAGAGCATAGAACCAGAGACGACTTTATATGGTTTCTTCTATGTTTGGTTGGTTCCGGGGAGTGAGATTGCAGGCACAATGGAGCGACTCGAAACCAATCCCTATGTAGAGGTAGCGAATCCTATTTTCCACAAAGCTAACGATACAGGCGAAATTGTATCTTTCGATAGAGTCATGGTAAAATTCTTGGATTCTGTTTCCAGAAACACAATAGATTCTCTTAATAGCTTATGGCAAGTTCAGATAGCTGATAGCATTCCAGGGATAACCAACAATTTTATGCTTAAGGTGAGCAAGGCGACGGGGCGGAGCGTCCTGGAGATTGCGAATATCTACGAGCAAGATACACAGACTGAGTTTGCGGTACCTGATTTCTTAGCTAGGATAGTGTTAGACTCGTATACCCCTGTTGACCCTTACTTCTATAACCAGTACAACTTTCATAACACAGGGCAAACCGGCGGGACCCCGGATGCAGATATCGACGCGCTGGAAGCTTGGGAGTTTGGGCTGGGGGATACCAGTTTAATCGTAGCAGTGATAGATGCGGGTATAGAGTCTCACGAGGATTTGCTCTATTATCAATTGTACGATGGCTACGATTATGCAGGAGACGTCATTTTCTATAATACACCTGATAATGATCCTAGTCCTGGTGACACCTGTTTCCAAGCACCACATGGTATGGCTTGTGCTGGTCTTATCGCTGCCTCACATAATTATGTAGGTGTGGCTGGTTTAGCGCCCAACATCAAGATTATGCCGCTTAAGATATTGGACAACTATGGCAGGGGGCCTTATGACTTGACATCAGTTTCGATATTATACAATGCCATAGCCCACGCCAAGGTTCATGGTGCGGCTATTCTGAGCAATAGCTGGACCGGGGACGAAAAGAAGGATACTTCTACTTCAGACCCCGAGCTGAAAACTCTCAAATGGATAATCAAATATGTTTCCTCCACTTCGCCTGTGTTTTTCTCGGCTGGGAACACTAGTAGTTATGTCAGGTTCCCCGCAAATATGAAGGAAGTCATCTCTGTCGGGGCAACAAACAAATTTGACCAGCGCTGGCCGTACAGTCCATACTATAGCTTGGCAGATAGTTTAGATTTGGTCGCTCCCTCAGGTGATGTGAATCTATTCGGCGACATCTGGACTATGGATATAGCTGGCCTAGGAGGCTATAATCCTGGAACTGGCTGTGGAGGAGCTCCCTTGGAAGCATATAGCAATAACTACACTCGACGCTTCGGCGGTACCTCTGCTGCCTGTCCCCAAGCTGCCGGAACAGCCGCTCTACTTATGTCCTACGACCGCAAAAGCAATTGGAGAAACCTGGCTACGAATGATTACAAGGAGGTTCTCAAGCATTCTGCGGACGACTTAGGACCTGTCGGCTGGGATGCCGAATATGGCTACGGCCGGCTGAATGCCATGAAGGCCTTAGTTGCGATTGCCCGAGGTGACATTAACAAAGACGGTTTGATAGCCCTTACTGACATAATCTGGTTGGTCAACTATGTCTTTGACAAAGACCGGATAGCCACCGGCTGTCTTAGTTCTGATCCGGGCAACTGCTGGACTCCTACTCCTCATAAAGGGTTAGCAGACACCAATTGTGATGGTTCGATTGGCTTGCCAGATGTGATCTACCTTACTAACTTCTTCTACAATAATCCTCCTGGCTCGCCAGCGCCTCCTATTTGTTACAGATATGATTATTAGATGAAATTAGAAAAGCCCCGACTCATCATCGGGGCTTTTTACTTTTAGGAATTATTTAAAACTCCCCTCCTCCATATCCTCCTCCGGGAGGCATGGCCGGGGCTTTCTTTTCTTCCGGCTTGTCGGCTACAATGGTCTCGGTAGTCACCAATAGACCCGCAATGGAAGCGGCATTCTCTAAAGCGATGCGGGCCACCTTGGCCGGGTCGATGACTCCGGCTTTAATCAGGTCTTCGTAGTTATTGGTGTCCGCATTGAATCCGAAGGCGCCGTTTTCGGCCCGGACTCGATTGACTACTACCGAGCCTTCGGCTCCGGCGTTCTCGGCTATCATCCGGATCGGCTCTTCTAAGGCCTTCTTCAGAATGTTGACGCCGATGGCCTCATCCCCCTCTAATTTTAGTTTCTCTAAAGCTGAAATGGCTCTCAGGAAGGTGACTCCGCCGCCGGCGACAATCCCTTCCTCGACCGCGGCGCGGGTGGCGTGCAGGGCGTCTTCTACCCGGGCTTTCTTCTCTTTCATTTCGGTCTCGGTTGCTGCACCGACGTTAATCACTGCCACCCCGCCTGCCAGCTTAGCCAGTCTCTCCTGTAACTTCTCTTTGTCGTAGTCGGAGGTGGTCTCTTCAATCTGTTTCTTAATCGATTGCACTCTTCCCTTGATGTCAGCTGGTTTGCCGCCACCCTCCACGATGGTGGTGTTCTCCTTGTCGATGGTCACTCGTTTAGCCTTGCCCATGTCAGAGAGCTGGGCATTTTCTAATTTGAAGCCGAGCTCTTCGGATATTACCCGTCCGCCAGTTAGAACTGCAACATCTTGCAGCATCTCTTTTCTTCGGTCCCCAAAGCCCGGAGCCTTGACCGCGCAGACTTTTAAAGTCCCTCTGAGTTTATTGACTACCAGAGTAGCCAGAGCTTCACCCTCCACTTCCTCGGCGATTATCAGCATAGCCCGTCCGGATTGGGCTACCTTCTCCAAAATGGGCAACAAGTCCTTCATGACCGAAATCTTTTTGTCATGAATCAGAATCAGAGGCTCCTCTAAGACTGTCTCCATGGTGTCCGGATTGGTGATGAAGTAGGGGGATAAATAACCACGGTCGAACTGCATCCCTTCCACCACTTCCAATGAAGTAGTAGTGGTTTTGGCCTCCTCAACTGTGATAACTCCATCCTTGCCGACCTTTTCCATGGCGTCGGCAATCAAATCGCCGATGAAGCGGTCATTGTTGGCCGAAACAGTCCCGACTTGCGAAATCTCCGCCTTACCGGGTAAGGGCTTGGCGGCCTTCTTAATCTCTGATACCACAACTTCCACGGCCTTTTCGATTCCTCTTTTCAAGGACATAGGATTGGCGCCGGCCGTGACGTTCTTCAATCCCTCCCGGTAAATGGCCTGAGCCAACACCGTAGCAGTTGTAGTTCCATCTCCAGCCACATCCGAAGTCTTGGAAGCCACTTCCTTGACTAACTGGGCTCCCATGTTCTCAAAGGAGTCTTCTAACTCAATTTCTTTAGCCACGGTCACGCCGTCCTTGGTTATAGTAGGGGAGCCCCACTTCTTGTCCAAGATGACATTGCGTCCTTTCGGTCCTAAAGTGACTTTGACCGCGTTGGCTAATTTGTCGATTCCAAGTTTTAGTTTTTCTCTAGCGGCGCTATTGTATTCGATGATTTTGGGCATATTACTTACTCCTTTTAATGGTGAGCTTGTCGAACCATTTTAACGATGACTTCCTTATGGTAAATTTGTCCAACCATTACTTTTCAATTATGGCTAAGACATCTGCTTCCCTTAAAATTAGATGCTCGATGTCGCCTAAAGTTACCTCGGTGCCGGAATATTTTCCGTATAGAACCCGGTCACCCTTCTTGACATCCAGGGGAATCTTTTTACCCTCTTCGGTGATTTTGCCGGGGCCAACTTCCACTACTTCCCCTTGCTGGGGTTTTTCTTTGGCAGTATCCGGGATGATGATACTTCCCTTTTTGACCTCGGACTCTTCCAGAGGCCGGACTAAGACTCTATCTGCCAATGGCCTTACCTTCATATGAATACCTCCTTCTTATGGTGAGCTTGTCGAACCATCTGCTTTTGTTTTTTCCATGTGAATTGATTATTTATCTACGCTGGTTTTAAGTTGTTTGTTAGCACTCTCCTGAGTTGAGTGCTAATATATGAATTGTAGGGTAAGAAAGTCAAGGGGAAATTTTTAACAAAGACAAGTCTATAACTAACCTGAAGTCAGATAAATAATTAGGAGAGAAGTATGAAGGGATTTCTCTTGAAGTGATGATGGGGTATGTCAAGAAAACTTTGCAATAAGATAAAACTTATGAAAAAAGCTTGACGAAATAACTGGGGGGTGCATTATAAATACTAGGACGTGTAAAAGGCTCAAACTCACAACAGGGAGGTTTGTATGAAAGGAAGGGCATTTAGATTTCACTGCCGACCGACTAGTTTATCCATTGACTTAGGTTACATCCCAGGTAACATTACCTACTGGCCTCAGGAGACTTCAAAAGCCTGGGCCGCGGTTAAGGTTTGCGACACCATGCCTGGTGATGTAAATGGCTCAGGTGGGGTTCCGAACTTGCCGGATATAATTTACCTGGTTAACTATGTGTTTGACAAGAGCCGGGTGAGTCCTCCCTGTAATGGCACTGACCCCGGCAACTGCTGGACACCTGCGCCGCTCTGCGGGGGAGAAATTGACGGCACAGAGCCGATTGATCTGCAGGACATAATCAATCTGGTTAATTACGTATTTGACAAAGACCGCCCGCTAACTGGCTGTTTAGGCATCGACCCGGGAAACTGCTGGACGCCTGTTGCAACTAAAGCCTGTTGTCTGCCAGTACGGTGAGTAGCATAAGCGGGGGTTTTCCTTCACCGCTTCTTTCGTTCCCTCTCCCCTCAAGAGAAATATTTCCTCCCCTAAGAGGGGTTCATCCTGAAGGGATTCACCCTGAAGGGAGGACTAAGGTGGGTTAGTTTTGGGCGGTCATTGCGAGGAGTTCCGAGCTTGTTCACTCTGACTTATCGGAACGAGTCGAGAGACGACGCGGCAATCTGTTTTTTCCTCTCTTCTCTCAGGAGAGGGTACATCTACGCAAATTTCTCTTTTGCCCCCAGTTTCTCCAAGAGCTTTTCCGTCAAAAGCTTTCTTCTCTTCAGCTCCTCTTTGAATTCGTGCTCTTCGGCCTTGTAGATTTCCTCCCTTAGTTCGGCATGCTCCTCTGAAAGCAATTCCAAAAGGAATTCTTTTTCCTGGTCGTCTAAGGTCATCTGCATATTTGCCTCACACTTCTTATGCCAGAAACTCCGGCTGCACCAAAAGTATCAATTTCCCGTATGTCAGACTCTTTTCTACTTCCACCTCTACTACTGCTAAGCCTCCCTTGGTTAATTCTAATTCGGCTTTGCCGCCTATCATCTTTTTGACTGTGTCGGAAAAATCCGGCTCGTGTCCGACTAAGATGATTCTCTCTGATTTTTTGTACTCTTCGATCACTTTGGGAAGCTTGGTCAGATTGAAACCGGGCTGCAAATCGTCTGAGAGTTTAATCTTTGCTCCTAAGCGGTCGGAGAGTATCTGGGCAGTTTGTTCAGTCCGTGCATAGGGACTGGTTAAGATAGCCTCAATATGAATGCCCTGCAGAAAGCGGCCGATTTGTTTGGCCTGTTTTTTCCCTTCGCTGGTCAGAGGGCGTAAATTATCCTCCCGGTACTTGGGCCCTTTGGGAAAGGCATCGGCGTGGCGTAAGAAATAAAGTTGCATCTATTCCTTCAGTTAGAATTTGCCATCTGGCCAGTCAACCAGCAAAAAACCATTACCTTGTTCTTATTCCACCGCCTTGTGAATCCAGTAGTAGAGGATTTGTTCTCCGTTAATCCAGTACAGCTCCTTGGCCCCGTCGATAAAGATGGTCTGGCTGGCATCGTCGAATTTTACGTTGTGCAGATGCAGTTCGAATTTCCTCCCGTCTGCTACCATAATCATAAGCTCGCCATTCTCTTTTAGGGCTTGCTTGACTTGTTTATACATGAATTAGACCTCCGATTACAGGTGTGCGTCTATTTGATTAGCGGCTTCGTTTCTTCCCTTTCAGAATTTCATAAATATAATAAAGTCCTTTCAAAGTCAAAGTTAAATCTATTTTCTGAATCCTCTTGCTGACCTTCCAGATTAAAGGCGCATATCCTCCGGTGGCAATGACCCGGCATTTTTTTCCCAACTCCTTTTCAATCTGCTTGACAATAAAATCAATCTGGCCGGCAGCTCCTAAGATGATGCCGGACTGCAAGCTATCCTGGGTGATTCGCCCAATTGCTTTAGGTGGTTTTTCCAGCTTTACCTTGAACAGTTGGGCTGTTCTTCGGAATAGCTCTGAGGACGAAGTCTCAATTCCAGGAGAGATTGCGCCCCCTAAGTACTCTCCTTTCTTGGAGATTACATCAAAGGTAGTTGCTGTTCCCAAATCCACTATAATGCAGGGGAGTTTATATAACTTTTTGGTGGCCACTGCATTGGCTAAGCGGTCGGCCCCTACCTGGGAGGGGTCTTTATATCTTATCTTTAGGCCTAACTTGAGGTTAGAGGTAACCACGATTGTCTTTAGCTGGAGATATTTCTGGCTCATTTGCTGATACGCAGAAGTCAAGGAAGGGACCACTGAGCATACGACTACTCCGCTCAGTTTCTCAAGACTTTCAGCTCCAAACAGTTGCCGGACCTGAAGCCCGGCCTCATCTTCGGTCAGGCTTGGCTTGGAAGTAACCCGATAGAAGCTGGTTAGGCTGCCGTTCTTGAAGATTCCCAAGACAGTGCTGGTATTGCCAATATCGATGGCTAAGAGCATACAAATAAAATACCTTGCTTTTTATTGTTAGTCAATCAATAAGGAAGGGGCAAAATCACTCCAGTAGATTGGCAGATTATGTTCTGAAAAAAGTAAGCATCAATCCCATAACTCTCAAGTCAAATTGAAATAATGTCCCAATCATGTGAAATCAATAACTTATTTCAGGACAAGCACCTCTCTAACCCATTGAACCTCATTAAATTATTAATCAAACCTGAAAATCGAGCTGGCATGGTTGTTGCCATAAGAAATACTGCTGACGATATATTCTTTAACCTAAAGCAAAGAGGTGACTTTGCTGGAGATAACTATTTATGGCCGAGGGGGTCAGGGGACGGTCATCGCTTCTGAGATTTTAGCATCAGCTTTATTCAAAGAGGGAAAGTTTGTGCAGGCTTTCCCCAATTTCGGGGCGGAGAGGAGAGGAGCGCCGGTCACCGCCTTCTTGCGCTTTGACCAGGAGCCGATTGACCTGCGCTGCCAGATCTACAATCCTGATCATTTGATTGTGCTGGACGGGACCCTGCTGCAATACAAGGACATTTTCGCCACACTCAAAGCAAAGGGGTGGGTAATTGCCAATCTCCCACAGGAGCCTCAGAATAACGGATTCTTAAAGGATTTCAGAATTGCATATCTGGATGCCGATTCGATTTCCAAGAAATATCAGTTAGCAGCCAGAGGAAATACAGTGGTCAATACCATCATCCTGGGCGCCTTTGCCAAGGCGACCGGTTTGGTCTCACTCCAATCAGTCTTAGATTCCATCGACGAGTTTGTCCCCCACAAAAAAGAAGAGAATCTAAAAGCTTGTCAGGAGGCGTTTGAAATTGTCAGAATCAAAGGTTGGTCTGAAAAGAAGAGTTTACCGGAACGCCGAAGAGATGCCGGAGGTGGCCCGGTCTGAATCCGGTTCGGAATGGAATCGGACCGGAAGCTGGTCAACTGTAATACCTATTCATCAGAATAAAACCGCCCCCTGCCAGAGAGATTGTCCGGTCGGAGTTGACATTCCGGTTTATTTGGACTTAATCAAGCACAAGAAGTACCAGAAGGCTTACAAAATCGTCAAAGAGACCAATCCGATACCGGCTATTACCGGCCGGGTCTGCTATCATCCCTGCGAGGACGGGTGCAATCGCAAGGTCTTAGACCAGCCTCTGGCCATTCACTCATTGGAAAGATTTATCGGGGATTGGGGGCTGGAAAATACACCGGTTAAGAAAATTAAGACCGAGCCCCAGAAGGGGAAAATAGCCATCGTCGGCTCAGGGCCGGCCGGTTTATCCTGTGCCTATCATATGATTCGCAAAGGGTATCCGGTTACAATTTTCGAGAAGGAGAGCCAGGCCGGGGGGATGTTGAGAATGGGTATACCTGAATATCGTCTGCCGGAGAAAATTTTAGATAAAGAGCTGAAGTCAATTTTGGATTTAGGCATTGAATTGAAACTGAACTGCCAGGTGGGAAAGGATGTCGCCTGGGAGGAAATTAAGAAATATGCGGCGGTCTTTTTGGCCACCGGCGCTTATCGTTCCAGAAAAATGAATGTGCCGGGTGAAAACTTAGAACAGGTCAAGCCGGCATTGGAATTTCTGATCAATGTCAATCTGGGAGAGAAATTCGACTTCACCGGCCAGAAGGTTTTGGTTCTGGGCCGGGGGAATACCGCCATCGATGCGGCGCGGGCCGCCTTGCGTTGCGGAGCCGAAGTTTCGATACTTTCCCGCTCCGGGATGGAAGAGATGATTGCCACTCAGGAAGAAATCAGTTTGGCGACTGAAGAAGGGGTGCAGATTGTGGAACTGGTAGATATAGAAGCTTTTGAGTGGATTGACGCGGAACAGGTGCGGGTCAACTGCGTCAGATTACAAAGAGAGGTCAATAAATCCGGGCAAATTAAGTATGCAGTGGTCAAGGATTCGGAGTTTTCTTTGACTGGCAATTTGGTTTTGGTAGCTAAAGGACAAGACTCTGATCTGCAATCTCTGCCGCAAGAATTGGAAAAATCAGCCTCTTTAGTGAAAGCAGACCGATTCGGCCGGACTTCGGATGAGAAATTCTATGCTGGCGGAGACTTGGCTTTGGCCACCAAAACCGTGGCTTATGCCTTAGGCTCCGGCAGGAAGGCGGCCCTGGCTATTGAGGCCTACCTGAATAAAATGAATTCTGTAGCTCGGGAAGAGAGCATTTTAGTCACCCGGGAAACCGATCTGAATCTGGCCTACTTCGTCAAGGCCCCCAGAGAAAAAGAGATTCACTTAGACTCACAGACTCGCCGGTTAGGCTTTAAAGAGGTCAATGCCGGAATGGAGTCTGAGGCTATATTAAGAGAAGTAGCCCGCTGCTTTTCCTGCGCCACCTGCAACTCCTGCGACAACTGCTACATTTTTTGCCCGGACTTAGCAGTTTACAAAGAGAACCACCAGTACAAAATCAGGACCGAATACTGCAAAGGGTGCGGCATCTGCGTGCAGGAGTGCCCCAGAGATGCGATCGAGTTGGTTGCCAAGGTTGGGGAGGAAGTATGAAGAAAGTCATCACCGGCAATCAGGCGGCTGCCCATGCAGCCCGTTTAGCTAAACCCAATGTGGTGGCAGTTTATCCCATTACTCCCCAGACCTCGGTCTCGGAGATGATGGCTGATTTTGTGGCCAAAGGTTTATTAAAGGCTCAGCTTATTCGGGTAGAATCCGAGCATTCGGTCATGGCCGCTCTAATCGGAGCGGCTCAGACCGGAGCCAGAACTTTCACTGCCACTTCTTCGCACGGCTTAGCCCTGATGCATGAACTTTTGCACTGGGCAACTGGTGCGCGTCTCTCCATAGTTATGGTCAATATCAACCGGGCCATGGGGACCCCCTGGACTATCTGGTGCGACCATTTAGATTCTTTATCCCAACGAGATACCGGCTGGATGCAATTTTACTGCGAGTCCTCTCAGGAGGCACTCGACACCGTTTTACAAGCCTATAAATTGGCCGAGCAGGTCAATCTGCCGGCCATGGTCAACTTGGACGGTTTCTATTTATCTCATACTGTCGAGCCGGTGGATATTCCGGAGCAGGAGTTAGTAGATGCCTTTTTGCCTGCCAGAAATCCTTCATACAAGTTAGATGTTGACGACCCGCACTCTTTCGGAGCCTTGACTTCTCCGGAGCACTACTATGAACTGCGCTACAAAGCCCAGAAGGAGATGGAGCAGGCCAAGAATCTATTAAAGCAGATAAACTCAGACTACTCTCAAATCTTCGGCAGGAGTTATCCGGCTGTAGAAAAAGTTCAGACTGAAGATGCCGAAACAATCTTGCTCACCATTGCCACCACGGTAGGCACCTGCCGCTGGACGGTGAAAAAGCTGCGCAAACAAGGGTACAAGGTCGGCTTGGTGAAGCTCAAAATGTTCCGCCCTTTCCCGGCCGAGGATTTGTTAGAAGCCATTCCAGAAGGCCCGCGCATTGTGGTCTTAGACCGGAATCTGTCCATCGGCATGGGGGGAATCATCCAGCAGGAATTAAAGAGTGTTTTCCATTCCGCCGGCAGAAGGAATCAGATTTTCTCGGCTATAGCCGGCTTAGGGGGCAGAGATATCACTCCAGTTCAGATAGAGCAGGTGGTGAATCAATCCCTGCATGATATGTACACGGCCGACCAGATTAATTGGCTGGGAGGGAAGATATGAATCCGAGCGAATTAGAATTTTTGGAAGCTCCCTTTCATCAGGGGCATTTAGCCTGCGCCGGGTGCGGGGAGAGAATTGGGCACAAGTTAGCTTTGCAAGCCTTAGGCTCAAAGACCATTTTAGTCATCCCGGCCTGCTGCTCCACTGTCATTGACGGCATCTTCCCTCACACTGCCTCCAAGCTCCCCTTAATGCACACCGCCTTTGAGACCACTGCTGCGGCTGCCTCCGGCGTCCGAGCCGCTTTAGTCTCCTCCGGAAAATCAGACGTTACCGTAGTTGGCTGGGCCGGGGATGGCGGGACTTTTGACATCGGGTTCCAGGCGCTTTCCGCAGCTGCGGAAAGAAACGAAGATTTCATCTATGTCTGTTACGATAACGAGGCCTACATGAACACCGGCATCCAGCGTTCATCGGCCACTCCCTACGGGGCCTGGACGACTACTACTCCTTTAGGCCAGACCAAAGATTTGCCCAAGAAAAATATAGTTGAAATATTAGCCGCCCATCGAATACCCTATGTCGCCACAGTCAATCCGGCCTATCCCCAGGATTTAATGGCCAAATTCCGCAAGGCCAAAAGAATTTCAGGATTCAGATTCATACATCTGCTGGCCGCCTGCCCTACCGGCTGGAAGTTTGATTCTGATTTGACTATTAAGTTGGGGAGATTAGCAGTTGAGACTAAGATTTTTCCCCTCTACGAAGTCGAAGACGGAGAAATTTATAGAATTACCTACCGGCCTAAAGGAGTGCCGGTGCAGGAGTACTTATTAGAGCAGGGACGCTTCAAGCACTTAAGACCAGAAGATATCGGCTACATCCAGGAATTCGTTGACAAAAGCTGGCACGAACTTTTACTGAAAGAAAAGTATTCACACGAGCAGGAAGTAGCCGAAAGAAGCGGCGGCAAGTAAAAATTTTGCGCTCTAAGGTATGAATTTTAATGTTGGCTTAAGCAAGAATGGGGTGAAAATTTATGGCTTACCAGTATCAGAAAGAGGCTTTAGAATATCACAAGGGAGGACGGCCTGGCAAGATAGAAGTAGTCTCCTCTAAGCCCTGTTTAACTCAGAGAGACTTATCCTACGCCTACACTCCAGGAGTAGCCGAGCCCTGCTTAATCATTGAAAAAGACCCGGAGGCGGCATACGATTACACGGCTAAAGGGAATTTAGTGGCAGTAATCTCCAACGGCACCGCAGTTTTAGGTCTGGGAAATATCGGCGCCTTGGCCGGCAAGCCGGTGATGGAAGGAAAAGGGGTGCTCTTCAAAAGGTTTGCGGATATCGACGTTTTCGACATCGAAATCAACTCCACCGACCCGGAGGAGATTGTCAATACCTGCAGACTTCTGGAGCCGACTTTCGGGGGAATCAACTTGGAAGACATCAAGGCGCCAGAGTGTTTTTACATCGAAGAAAAATTACAATCCTTAGTTTCCATACCGGTCTTCCACGACGACCAGCACGGGACCGCCATCATCACCGGGGCGGCTCTGCTCAATGCCGTCGAAGTGACGGAGAAGAATCTCAAGGACATCGGAATCGTCATCATCGGTGCCGGGGCATCCGGGATCGCCTGCGCCAGGCTTTTCACCAGATTAGGGGTCAGACCTGAGCAGATTGTGATGTGCGACCGCAAAGGGGTGATTTACAAGGGGAGAAAAGAGGATATGAACCCCTACAAGGAGGAATTTGCTTCAGATACAAGAGCACGGACTTTAGCTGAAGCTCTCAAAGGGGCTGACATGCTCTTAGGACTCTCGGTCGCCAATATGGTAACTCCGGAGATGGTCAAATCAATGGCCAAAATGCCGATTATCTTTGCCTGCGCCAATCCGGACCCGGAAATTACTTACCCGGAAGCCAAGTCAGCCAGACCAGACGTAATCATGGCCACCGGCCGGTCGGACTACCCCAATCAAGTCAACAACATCTTGGGATTTCCATTTTTATTTCGGGGAGCCTTAGACGTACGCGCAAGAATGTTTAACTATGAAATGAAACTGGCGGCAGTGAAAGCCCTGGCAGATCTAGCCAAGGAAGATGTGCCGGATGCGGTGGCCAGAGCTTACGGAGTAGAGACCTTCCATTTCGGGCCGGAATATTTGATTCCCAAACCGTTTGACCCGAGAGTACTTCTCTGGGTAGCTCCGGCTGTGGCTAAAGCGGCCATCGATTCCGGGGTGGCCCGTTTGAAGATCGACTTAAATGAATACAAAGAAAAATTGGAAGCCCGGCTGGGAAAATCCAGGGAAGTGGCCCGGGCCTTAATTAACAAGGCCAAAAGCTCTCCCAAAAGAATAGTCTTTCCGGAAGGGACTCACCCCAGGATTTTGAGGGCGGTCAGCCAACTGGCTGAAGAAAGAATTGCCATTCCCATGCTTTTGGGCAAGACCGAAGTAATCCAAGAGACTGCCCGGAACTTAGACATTTCTTTGGAGGGAGTCGAATTGATTCGCCCGCGGGAGTATCCTAAACGGGAGCGATACATCGAAGAGCTCTACCGCTTAAGGCAAAGAAAGGGACTGACCAGAAAAGACGCCGAGTTTCTCATCAGAAATTACAACTATTTCGGCACCATGATGGTGCACATGGGGGATGCGGATGGTTTGGTTTCAGGCTTAACCCAGCATTATCCAGACACCCTCAGGCCGGCCCTGCAGATAATCGGCCTAAGGCCTGGCTGGACCAGAGTGTGCGGAGTCTACTGCATCATTGCCAGGAAAAAATGCTACTTCTTTGCCGACACCACGGTCAACATCCAGCCTAATTCTGAAGAGTTAGCAGAAATCGCCATCTTGGCCGCAGAAGTGGCCCGGGAGTTTAATTTTACGCCCAAAGTAGCCATGCTTTCTTTCTCCAATTTCGGCTCGGTCAAGCATCCGGTGGTTGACATCGTCAGAAATGCGACCCAAATTGTCAGGCAGAAAGCGCCCGATTTAGAGATAGAAGGTGAAATGCAGTTGGAGACCGCAGTGGTGCCGGAAGTGACCTTGGAGCACTTCCCTTTTAGCCGGATTAAAGGCGATGCCAATGTCTTAATCTTTCCGGATTTGCACTCCGGCAACATCGCCTACAAGCTGATGCAGAGATTGGGGGGGGCAGAGACCATCGGGCCGATTCTAACCGGCCTGGCTAAACCGGTGCACGTGGTCGGCCAAGCCTCTGACGATAACGAAATCATCAACATCGCCGCCATTGCGGTAGTGGAAGCGCAGCTGCGGGAAAAAGAGAAAAGTCGGACATCACCGAAAATGGAGGAGGAGCTGGTTTAATGGACATAGGCATTCTGAAAGAGACATACATCGGGGAAACCAGAGTCCCCTTGATTCCTTTTGCAATAGGGGAATTAGTCAAGTTAGGAAACCGGGTGGTCATTCAATCTGAAGCCGGTTTAGCTTCCGGTTTTGATGACCAGGCTTACCGGGAGATGGGGGCTACCATCGTCTATTCCGCCGACGAGGCCATTTCCCGGGCTGAAATGGTTCTGAAAGTCTATCCCCCTTCTTGGGAAGAATATCAAAAATTAGAAGAAGGGCAGATTCTATTCGCCTTTTTGCAGCTCTCCCACGCCACACGAAAAAACTTAGAGTTACTTATAGATCGAAGAATCACAGCCATCGGCTTTGAGGCCATGGAAGAGCAAGACGGAGACCGGCCTATTTTAACTGTAATGAGCGAGATTGCCGGCAAATTGTGCATTCCGATTGCGGCCCACTACATGCAGGTTAGACAGGGGGGAAGGGGGATTCTCTTAGGAGGAATGCCGGGAGTTCCTCCAGCTGTAGTCGTGGTCTTGGGTGCAGGAGTGGTCGGGAGTAATGCGGCCACAAAAGCCGCCTCCATGGGAGCTCAAGTAATGGTCTTAGATAGAGATGTCAGCCGCTTGGGTAAGTTAGAGGAAAAATGCCCGCATAAGCTGGTTACTGCCATGGCTACCCCTTACAACATCAACCGCTTCGTCCCTATTGCCGACGTTTTAATCGGGGCAGTCTTCATCGAGTTAGAGACTACCCCCCACATCTTAAACGAAGAGCTGATTCGGAAAATGAGACCACGCTCGGTCTTTTTGGACATCTCCATTGACCAGGGGGGATGCTCGACTACTTCCCGCCCCACCACCATAATTGACCAGGTCTATGTCAAAGAAGGGGTGATTCATTTCTGCGTCCCCAACATTCCGGCCTTGGTCCCCCGTACTTCCACCATTGCCCTTTCTAATATTCTCTTGCCCTACTTGGAGCAAATCACCCAAGCCGGGCCGGAGCCGGTCATGCGCAGCAACAAGACCTTAGCTCAAGGTTTTTACACCTATAATGGCTTCTGTCTGAAGCAGAAGATTGCCGAGCCTCTGGATTTGCCTTTTTTGAACATAGAAAGTGAGTGGAATTTAGAGTATGCCCGAGAATAAGGTTACTACCACCCCTGTTGACCAGACCAAGACCGACGTTTTCAAGAGAGCGGCACCGGCCCATGAAAAACAATTTCACCAGAAATTAGTCTCTGCCGAAGAAGCGGTAAAACAAGTTAAGTCCGGAGACTTTGTCTATGTCCACCCGGGCTGTGCCGCGCCGCAGAGATTGCTCGACTTTTTGGTAGCCCGCTATCAAGAGTTATCCGAGGTCAAGATCATGCACCTGATGGCGATGAGCAAAGCGGACTATGCCAATCCGGGGATGGAAGGGCATTTCAGGCACATCGCCTTTTTCACCGGCAAGAATGTCCGGGAGGCCATCAATGCAGGCCGGGCTGACTACATGCCGGTCTTTCTCTCCGAAATTCCCCGTTTGTTTTACAGCAAAAGAGTTCCAGTGGATGTCGCTCTGATTCATGTCTCCCCGCCGGATGAGCATGGCTTCTGCAGTTACGGCGTAGGTGTTGAATGTACCAAGGCCGCCGCAGAAACTGCCAAGATTGTGATTGCCCAGGTCAATCCCAACATGCCCCGGGTCTTAGGAGACAATTTCATTCACGTCCGCAAAGTGGCTTATTTTGTAGAATCACACGATCCGCTTTTAGAGCTTCCCCGGGTGAGGATGTCGCCAGCTTTTGAAGAGATTGGCAAAAACGTCGCATCTCTGATAGAAGATGGAGCAACTTTACAATTAGGCATCGGCGGAATTCCGGATGCGGTTCTGCATTACTTAAGAGATAGAAAACATTTAGGAGTGCACACCGAGATGTTCTCCGATGGGATGGTGGAGTTGGTGGAACAGGGAATCGTCACCAATGAGAAGAAAACTTTGCATGCGGGGAAGATTATAGCCTCGTTCGTCTTAGGAACCAGGCCTTTATTTGATTTCATGCACAATAACCCGATTGTGGAATTTCACCCCTCGGATTATGTCAATGACCCCTTCATCATCTCGCAGAATTACAAAATGGTCTCGGTCAACTCCGCGCTGCAGGTGGATTTAACCGGCCAGGTCTGCGCGGATTCTATCGGGGATATGGTCTATTCCGGCTTCGGCGGGCAGGTGGACTTTGTGCGGGGCGCTTCCCGGGCTAAGGAAGGGAAGGCGGTTATTGCCTTGCTTTCTACTGCCAAAGATGGGGAGATTTCCCGGATCAGTACTTATCTGGATGAAGGGGCGGGTGTGGTTACTTCCCGGGCGGACGTGCATTACGTTGTGACTGAGTTCGGGATTGCGGATTTGCACGGGAAGACTTTGAGAGAAAGGGCCAAGGCTTTGATTAATATAGCGCATCCGAAGTTCAGGGAGGAGCTGGAGCAGGGAGCTAGAAAAAGAAGATTATTGTAAGCTCGTAGCCCCACGTTGTTCTCAACGTGGGATTCCAATATAATTATTCACCCAGCTTGAGACAAGCTGGGTCTACGGGCTAGATAGGTTCATTTTCTATTCCCAAATTGCGCCAATCCAAGAAGAATAAACTCAACCACTACACCATATACTACAACCTTCAAGATAAACTCTCTCCAAAATTTTCCTGTCCACAGGGGGTGACTTGTTTCCAAAAAGGCGATGCCTGCGACAATAGCGATTATCAAAATGGCTACTTCTTTCGTTGTAAATTTCTCTTTCATTTTCAATCCCCAATATAATCATTCACCCCGCTAGAGACAAACCGGGCCTACCGGCTTTTTCAAAATAATTCTTGACAGCAAAGATACTCTAACTTAACTTTTCACCTGTTATGGTCAGCATACCCGAGTTGTGGCTTCCCATCCTACTCTCTTCTGTTTTTGTGTTTTTGATTAGCTGGATCATCCATATGCTGCCGCTCTGGCATAAAAACGATTACCCCAAGATGCTGAATGAAGACCAAGTAAGGGATGCTATACGCCCTTTGGCTATTCCGCCGGGGGAGTACATCGTTCCGCGTGCCTCCTCCAGCAAGGATATGAAAAACCCTGAGTTTATCGAAAAGCTAAAGAAAGGGCCGGTTTTGATGCTTACGGTCTGGCCGAACGAGCCATTTTCGATGGGGAAAAGTCTAGTCCTCTGGTTTATCTATTGCGCAGTCGTCGGGATTTTTTCCGCCTACGTCACAGGGCGGGCACTCCCTCCGGGTACAGAATATCTGAGTGTATTCCGCTTTGCCGGAGCCACGGCATTTTTCTGCTATTCGGTGGCGCTGTGGCAGAACTCCATCTGGTACAAGCGTTCCCTGAACGTCACGCTCAAGTTGACTCTGGACGGATTGATTTATGCGTTATTCACCGCAGGAACCTTCGGCTGGCTCTGGCCGAGGTAGATTTGACTCATTAATTTGTTGAGCTAGTAACCCACGTTGTCCGCAACAGGGGATATCCCAATATAATCATATACCCAGCTTGAGACAAGCTGGGTCTACAAACTTATCTTTAACCTAACTCAGGCTTCCTTATCTGACTACATCCTCACAATCGTCTTAAACCCGCCGTAGAGCATGCGCTTCACATCGAAGAGTGGTTTTTTGCTCATTTCCTCCATCATTTTCTTCATCCGCGGGTCATTCATCATCTTCTTATTGGCCCGGTCGCGCTGGGTGCGGGAAGGATAGACCAAACAGGCGCAAACCAGTGCTTCGCCGCGTTTAAGCCTGATGTTTTTAGTGAAAGGGGTCATCCCTTTGGGGTGCAGGTCATCGCCGACGAATTCGCGGTACTCTACGGCTCCAAATTCCTTAATGACCCGGGCGAACAACTGTGCCGTACGGCGATACTTGGCCAGGTTTTTCTTGGGCAAAGGCAAGGCGAATAGATCTACATAATCCATTTTTTTCATGGCAACCTCTCCTTTTTGAGGTAATTTGTTTTAGGTGGCCCCAAATTATGGCCTAGTTAACCTTTCCTTCTTCAGCAGTACCTCCAGCTTCTCCTTAAACTCATTTTTCTCCCTCCCCTTTTTGAATCCCGCTTTGTCGCACGCCTCTTCTATCTCCATCCCCTCCAAGACCAGGTCCAGCGCCTCAATCTCCAATTTCGATAGGTTCAGCGATTTCAGCTTGTAGTCCTCAAAAGCCTCATAAGCCACCGGCGCAACTTTTTTAGTAATCTCCGCCATCTTCTGGGCATAGACCCTGATTTCATGCTGGGCTCTCTGGTCTAATCTCAGCCGCAAGAAGTGAAAGAGATTGTGCAGGTCAATCTTCCAGTACCATCTGGTGTAAAAGTTCACCGGCAGAAACATGCGGGCTAACTCACGGGCCACGCCGGCCTCGTTCATCTCCTGATATCTTTTCAAAGCCAGCTCTGATACTTCTCTGACATACTCCTGAAATTTTCTCCCTTTATCCTCTGGCACGGCCTCTTCGGTCCTCCCCTGTCTATTCCCTTTAGTCTGAAAGCCGATGGCTTCCAGTTCCGGCACGTAGAAATCCCCTTCCGGCTCGGAGTATCGTAAGCTGTACTCATTTACCGAAGCAGTCCTGTGCCTTATCCACTCCCGGGCTACGAAGATGGGCATCTTGCAGTGGAATTTTAGTTCCACCATTTCAAAGGGGGTGGTGTGGTCGTGGCGCATCAGGTAGCGAATTAAGCCTTTGTCATCTGTGAGCGATTTTGTTCCCTTGCCGTAGCTCACCCTGGCCGCCTGCACAATGGATTCATCTCCACCCATATAGTCCACCAGGACCACAAAGCCTTTATCTAAGCACTTGTACTCTTTTTCCAAGATTTGTTCTGCTTCGGGGATGATTAGTCGGCTCATGAGTTGATAAAGTAACATAATAGTGGACTATTTTCAAGCATTGCGTAGGGCGGGATCATTCCCGCCCTTTGTCTTAAAATATAGCCGAGGAATGGATCCTCGGCTACGGCGATGCCGTCATATTTCACTCAAGTCAGATTGATTCTGCTCTTCTGCTTACATATATTCTAGTGGAGGAAGCAAATTGCTCAAAGCCGCGTTCATAGGTCCCCCTTTATCGGGCAAGACCACTATATTCAAGGCCCTGACTTACGGCCATTCCCAGACCGGCAAGAGCTCTGCCGGACATGTGGAGATTCACCGGGGGGTGGTGAAAGTGCCGGACGCAAAGCTGCTCAAATTGGCCGAATTCTACTCGCCCAAGAAGATTTCTCCGGTGGAGATTGAATACTTTGATTTGGTAGGAACTCTGGAGTCTGAGAAAAAACAGGAAGGGGAGAAGACTGCCATTTTGCGGGAATGTGACGAATTGATTGCGGTGGCCGGGTTATTTCAGGATTCGGACCTGGAGAAGGGTTTGGTCGAGTCACAGAAGGACTTACAGAAGCTTTTTGAAGACTTACTGGTGCTGGATTACATCCAGGTGGAGAAAAAATTAGAAAGGTCTAAGAGACAGTCCAAAGGCCCGGTGACAGGCCAGGGGAAAATGGAGATTGAACTCTTGGAAAAATGCCATCAGGCCTTAGAAAAGCAGATTCCCTGCCGCAGAGTCAGTTTTACCCCGGATGAGGAAAAATTACTGAGAGGGTATGCTCTTTTGACCGGTAAGCCGATTCTAATTATATTGAACATAAACGAAAGGATGATTCCCCGGACCGGTGAGATTGAGACCAGATTCTCGAATTTTGTCAAGCAGAATGATTCCATAGCCTTAGCCATCAGCGGAGAGATGGAGCTGGAACTCTCCCAGTTGACCGAAGAAGAAAGGCCGGATTTCATGAAGGAATTAGGAATTGCACAGCCGGCTTCTGACAGAGTGGCCTTTGGCTCGTATGAATTAATGAGCCTGATTTCTTTTTACACCGCCAATCAGAATGAGGTGAGAGCCTGGGCTCTGCCCAAAGGCCAAAAGGCGATTCAGGCGGCGGGAATGATTCATACCGACATGGAGAAAGGATTCATAAAAGCCGAGGTAATTAATATAGATAAGCTATTTCAATTGGGCTCCATGCATGCTGCTAAAGAGAAGGGGGCGGTCGGCTTAGAAGGAAAGGATTACTTTGTGCAGAATGGGGACGTAATATTTTTTAGATTTAACCCTTAGGAGGTTAAAGAGATGGAAGAAGAACCGAAGAAGAAGGTATTGAAAGACCTGAAAAAAATTGAAGAGGAAATGGACGTGCTCTTCTCCCATCTCTACAAGATCAAGCACTCCTCCTTCTTACAGGGTTCAACAGTCTGGCATCCTCCCTTAGATTGCTACGAGACCGATGTGGAAGTAGTTATGGTGATGGAAATTGCAGGTATGGAGCAGAAAGATTTTACCATCGCCTTAAACGGCAATATTCTCACCATCCACGGGGACCGGAATGAAAAAGTAGACCCTTCCCGGGTGGCCTTTCACCACATGGAGATTAACTATGGCCGCTTCGAAAGGAACCTGCATCTACCAGAAGGCTTAGACAAAGATAGCATCAAGGCGGTCTATAAAGAGGGGCTGTTGGAAATCAGAATTAGAAAGAAAGGCCCGAGCGGGAAATCGGTTCAGGAGGTCAAGATTGAATAATAAAATCGAAATCGCCCAGGAAGATATCAAGCCTCTGGAGAAAAAGGGACAGCTGCCGCAGGAGCTTTTCATTCTTCCCACCAAGGGGATCGTGGTCTATCCCTATCTGATCATGCCTCTGATGATTTCCGACCAGCGCTACGCCAATTTAATCGACGAAGCCCTGATGGGGGGAAAGACCATCGGCCTGGTAGCGCAGAAGAATCAGGAGATCGAAACTCCTACAGCCGAAGACATTTACCGGGTCGGCACTGCTGCCAGCATTCTAAAAATGCTCCGTTTTCCGGATGGCTCGGTCCGCTTCTTGGTGCAGGGGCTTTCCCGGATTGAGATTAAATCTTTTGTTAGAACCGAGCCCTTCCTGATAGCCAAGGTCGATTACGTAGAAGAAAAACTGGATAAATCAGTTGAATTGGAAGCTCTGGTCAGAAATATTTTGGAGCTTTTGCGCAAGATGGTGGCGATTGCCCCTTATTTATCCGATGAACTGCAGGTTCCGGCCCTCAACGTGGAGGACCCTTCCAAGTTGGCAGACCTGGTGGCTGCCAATCTGAACATCTCGGTCCAGCAGAAACAGGAAGTCTTGGAGACTTTCAATGTCCGGCAGAGACTGCACAAGCTAGTACAGCACTTAAATAAAGAAGTTGAAGTCTTAGAGCTGTCACGCAAAATTCAGTCCGAAGCAGCGCAGGAATTAGGCAAAGCTCAGAGGGAATTTCTCCTTCGAGAGCAGCTAAAAGCTATCCAGAAGGAATTGGGTGAATCCGACGAGCGGACTGCGGAATTGGAGGAATTCAAGAAGAAAATTCAGGAAGCTAAAATGCCCAAAGAAGCCTTTGAGGCGGCCCATAAGGAATTAGACCGCTTAGGGCATATGAATCCGGCCTCAGCCGAGTACACCGTCTCCCGCAGCTACTTAGACTGGCTGGTGAATTTGCCCTGGAGTAAAGCGACCCAGGATACTCTGGAGATTAAGTCAGCGCGAAAAGTCTTGGACCAAGACCATTACGACTTGGACAAAGTTAAAGAAAGAATTTTAGAATATTTGGCAGTCCGCAAACTTAAGTCTGACACCAAATCTCCGATTCTTTGCTTTGTCGGCCCCCCGGGTGTAGGAAAAACTTCTTTAGGAATGTCGATTGCCCGCGCTTTAGGAAGAAAATTTCAGAGGATATCTTTAGGAGGCATGCATGATGAAGCTGAAATTCGCGGGCACCGCCGGACTTACATCGGCGCTCTGCCGGGCAGGATTCTCCAAGGCATTAGAAGAGCCGGCTCCAATAACCCGGTCTTCATGTTGGATGAAGTGGACAAGATTGGCCAGGATTTCCGGGGAGATCCGGCCTCAGCTTTGTTGGAAGTCTTAGACCCGGAACAGAACTTCTCATTTTCCGATCACTATTTAGAAGTTCCCTTTGATTTGACCAAGGTGATGTTCATCACCACCGCCAACATTTTAGACCCCATCCCACCGGTGCTGCGGGATAGGATGGAAGTGATTGAATTACCCGGCTATACTGATCTGGAGAAACTCAATATTGCCAAGAAGTATTTAATCCCCAAAGAATTAGAAAATCATGGCCTCAAGGCCGAGCAATTGATAATTCAGGATGATGCCCTGAAAGCCATAATCAACGATTACACCCGCGAATCCGGCCTGCGCAACTTAGGCCGGGAGATTGCCACCATCTGCCGCAAAGTGGCCAAAAAGATTGCCGAAGCAGAAGCCAAAAAAGTTACGGTCAAGAAAAATGACTTGGCGGAGCATCTGGGCCCGGCCAGATTTTACCAGGAGTTGGTAGATCGAGTCTCCAAAGTCGGGGTCGTCCCGGGAGTGGCCTGGACCCAGACCGGTGGTGAAATACTCTTTATCGAAGCGACCAAGATGCCGGGAAAGAAATCTTTGACCTTGACCGGCCATCTCGGCGAAGTGATGAAGGAATCAGCCCAGATTGCCTTATCCTATGTCCGCTCCACTGCCTCCAAATGGAACATTCCAAAAGATTTCTTTGAGAATTATGACATCCACCTGCACGTGCCAGCCGGCTCCATTCCCAAGGATGGGCCTTCTGCCGGAATCACCATGGCTACCGCCATCGCTTCTCTATTGACTGAACGTCCGGTAAAGCCTCTTTTGGCCATGACCGGAGAGATGACCCTGCGGGGCCAGGTTCTTCCCATCGGCGGTCTGAAAGAAAAAACCTTGGCTGCTTATCGGGCGGGAATTAAGACTCTGATTCTGCCTAAGCAAAACCAGAAGGACATGGAGGAAATACCGGAAGAGATTAAAAAGAAAATCGACTTTGTCTTTCTGGAAACAGTCGATGAAGTGCTGGAACTGGCCCTGGACAAGGCCAAGAAAAATAATCAGTCCAAATCTTCTCCTCAATCGGAATTGACACCCAAAAGGGAAAAGCTGGCAGCCAAGAGGAAGAACCACTGATTCTGGCATCGCCGGCCTCAATTCCTGCCTTCTAAAATCTTTCTAAAAATCTGCTTGGATAATTTCCCAATCCGCGTTTAATTCTTTTTTGACTGAATTGTCTATGAAGCTAATTTCAGGATTATCTGCCGCGCTGACTAATTTCTCCCAGAAGTTTGTTCCCTCCCCCTTTGTCATCGCCCTGATTCTGACCCTTTTCACCTTCATTTTAGGGCTGGCCTTCACTGACAGCAACCTTTACGTACTTATTCAATATTGGGGTACCGGCTTCTGGGAATTGCTCTCTTTTGCCATGCAAATGTGTCTGATAATTATGACCGGCTACATCGTGGCGGTCTCCCCTTTAGTCTCCCGGCTGTTGAACTTTCTGGCCGGCCTGCCCAGAGGTCCGAAATCTTCGATTTTATTGATGGTCGTAATTTCCATCGGACTTTCATTCATACACTGGGGTCTCTCTCTGATAGCCAGTGCGGTGATGGTGCGATATATAGCAGCCAGGCAAAAGAAGGTGGATTATCCTCTTCTGGTTGCTACTGCCTACCTAGGCATGGGGTGCACCTGGCATGCCGGCTTGTCCGGTTCAGCGCCTTTGTTGATGGCGACTCCGGGGAATTTTCTGGAGAAAGATTTCGGGCTGGTGCCGACTTCACAGACACTCTTCTCAACTTTTAATCTGGTTTTACTTTTAGGAGTATTCCTTTTTCTGTGCCTGCTGGTGCCGAATCTGCACCCGCCGTCAGACAAGGCCAAGAGCAAATTATTGCCTCAACCTGAACTTCCATCCGGCCAGAATAAAAGGCAAAAAAACCTTTCCTACGTGTTAGATCAAAGCCCGGTCTGGGGAGTTTTATTTGGAGGACTGGGGATAATCTGGTTGTGGTGGCATTTTTACTCCAAGAAAGAGGGATTGAATTTAGACGTGCTGAACTTTCTTTTCCTGTTTTTGGGTATTCTCTTGCACCGCAGGCCAAGCTCCTTTTTACAGGCGGCCGAAGAAGGAGGAAAGCTGGTCTATGGGGTAATTTTACAGTTTCCTTTTTATGCCGGCATGTTCGGCATTATCAAATACTCCGGCCTGGCCGAAGTGGTGGCCAGATTCTTTGTGCAGATTTCCACTGAAAGACTTTATCCGGTTATTGTCTACTGGTATTCTGGAATTATCAACTATTTCGTCCCTTCCGGTGGCTCTAAATGGGCCATTGAGGCCCCTTACTTACTTCAGGCGGCCCACGATTTAGGCGTCTCTAATAGCAAAGTGGTCATCTCTTACGCCTGGGGGGATATGGCCACTGATTTGATTCAGCCCTTCTGGGCTATCCCTCTACTCTCGGTAGCCGGACTTGATTTCAAGGACATAATGGGTTATTTGATTCTGATTTTTGCCTTATACTGGAGCCTGGTTTCTCTGGTCTTTCTGCTGATTCCATTTTAGAAAGTACTCTATGCAGCAAACTTATCACATATCGCTCAAAGAGCTCCCCTCAGACCAGCGGCCGCGGGAAAAGCTAATCCAGTACGGCCCTCAGGCGCTGAAAGATTCGGAACTGTTGGCCATAATTTTGAACACCGGCATCCCCGGCAAATTCGGGGTTATGGAGCTTTCCGATTATATCTTCAAGCTCTATGGATTAAAGGGATTGGCCAAAGAAAAATCAGCCGCCGACTTAGTAGGCCATACCGGTTTAGGACAGGTGAAAGCGGCCCAGATAATCGCCTGTGTGGAATTAGGCCGGAGAATCTTTTATGAAGACAAATCCCGGGTGCCGACCATCAAGACCCCGGAAGAAGTTTTCAAATACTTGGCCGAGATGCAGAAACTGACCAAAGAGCAGTTCCGGGGTCTCTATCTCAATACTCGCAATCGCTTAATTCATGACGAAGTGATTTCCATGGGGAGCCTCAACTTATCAGTAGTCCATCCCCGCGAGGTTTTCCGTCCGGCAGTAGAATATGGGGCTGCTGCAGTTATTTTAGCCCACAATCATCCCTCCGGAGATCCTGAGCCTTCGGTAGATGATATTAAGATTACTAAACAGTTAGTTGAAGCGGGCAAATTGATGGAGATTGAGGTGCTGGATCATCTGATAATCGGGGAAGAAAAATTCGTGAGCTTAAAAGAAAAAAGAGTCTGTTAAAAGTTTGTAGAAATCTTAATTTTCAGGTAGGGGAAATTTTTTCCCACCCGAATTTTCCCAAAGCGAAAAATCTCTCTGGGGTACAACATCTTCGGGAAAATTTTCAAGTTAATCAAACCAGAAATGATTTCTTGCAGTATAATTAGAAAAAAATGTTGCGAAAGTTTGGTTGAATTTCTATACTATATGGTTCGATATTTCTAATATGGAGTAAACGCATGAAACACATTGTCAAAAGACTTCCGATTTTAATTCAGTTCGCAGTCATCGTCGGTTTTCTATTCACCTTAGCTTTAGTCCAGAATCTCTTCAATCAAACCGGCGTAGAAAAGCTCCTCTCCCCGGCCACTCGCCAAATACCGGCCCAATCCAGCCAGGTTCAGACCGTCTCTTTGGCCTGCCTTTTCTCAGAAGAGCTCCAGCCCAATCAAACTCTGGAAGCCCTGCTTTCGGCCAAAGGTTTACCTCTGGAGCTAATCCACAGATTGAGCGAACCCCTGAAGAAGATTGTCAACTTGAGGCAATTAAAGCCGGGTGAGCTGCTTTCCTTGTGGAGCAGTCCGGACTCTGATTATGTCCTCTTAGAATATGAAAAGAGCCCCACTGAAGTTTACCAGGTCTCCAAAGATTTGGATCAGGTCAGCGCCTATCCCCTTCCAGTCTATCTGGACAAAAAAATTGCCGGTTCATCGGTGACCATTCAGAATTCACTCTGGGAGAGCTTACTCGACAAGGAAAAATCGCCGGAATTAGCCGTAAAGTTAGCCGACATCTTTGCCTGGGAGATTGACTTCTTGACCGAAACCAGACCGGGAGATAAGTTGAAATTTCTATACGAAGAAATCTGGAAAGGGGATGAGTTAATCGGCTATGGCGATATCTTGGCCGCCGAAGTGGATTTGTCAGGCACCATCTACCGGGCTTATTTATATGGAGATCCCAGCGGCCACCACGATTATTACGACGACGCCGGCAAATCCCTACACAAGGCCTTCTTGAAATCTCCTTTGAATTATCGCCGCATCAGTTCCGGCTTTTCCTATTCTCGGAATCACCCCATCTTCCATACCACCATGCCGCATTACGGGATTGATTTCGCTGCGCCGGTCGGTTCACCGGTAGAGGCCACCGCGGACGGCATCGTCCGCTTCGTGGGCTGGAAAGGTGGCTTGGGAAAATTCGTGGAAATCCGGCATAGCAACGGCTGGGTCACGGGTTACGGGCACCTTTCCCGCTTTGCCGCGGGAATTTTTCCGGGCAAAAGGATTCAGCAGAAAGAAGTGGTCGGTTACGTGGGCACCACCGGCTGGACCACCGGCCCGCATCTGCACTATCAGGTCGAAATCGGGGGCCGGCAAGTCAACCCACTCAAGTTGCAGGCGCCGGCTGGCAGCCCGGTCAAGCCGGAGAACCTGGCCGATTTTCAACAAATCCGCCAGAAGCTTCTGAGTGACTTGAATTCGGTGCCGGCGGTTTTGGCTGATACGCAAAATTAGAAGAACTTAACCCTACTCCTCATTCGAACTTGCAGCAAGGTTGGATGAGGAGTTATTTTTTTTGCATCAGATGAAATTGGCTAAATCAGTCCTGAAGTACGTTTCAGGACTATGGAGAGAAAGAGAAGCTCTACCGCAATTATCTTATCGGGATTGTTCTATTCTGTCCCTGCCTGGGCACGGTTTTGATTCAGGTTTTTGCCTGGGGGATTACAGTTATGATGATTTTGAAAGAACCTCATTGGGTAAGCTCATCTATCGTTTTAAGTACAAGAGAAGTCAAGAGGCAGGAAACATCTTGGCAGATCTGGCAAGTGAGTTAATCAAAGAAAAATTTACGAGAGTGGATATATTGATAAACGTGCCGCCTTCATTTACCCCTCGAGTTTTCCAGCCACTTGATTTCCTGGCCGAAAAGGTCAGCTCAAAAACTGGTCTGAAATGGCAGAAAGATATTCTTGCTCGCACTCGCTTGTCGAAGCCCCAAAAAGAGCTAACGAGCAAGTCTGAAAAGAGGCAGAATGTTTCGGGTTTGTTCAAGCTTAAGAATGCCGGAGTCATAAAGGGAAAGAGCGTACTACTTTTAGATGATATCTACGATTCCGGGGCTACGCTGTCGGAAATTTGTAGTGTATTGAAGCAAGGGGGAGCGTATAATATAGTGGTAGTTACATTAACCAGAACCAGATTTGACCAGTATGGATTACCGTAGACACATCATCGCCTTAAGAGAATTCGGCAAAGTAGGGCCCAAAGGATTTCAGTTGCTTTTGCTGCACTTTGGCTCGCCGGACAGGGTCTTCTCCGCTTCAGTGGAGGAAATCTCCAGTCTTCCCCGGGTCTCCAGAGAAAAGGCGGAGACTATCCTGGCTGCGGAAGATAAGCTTTCGGAAGTTGACCAGATGCTGAAATATTTAGAAGCTAATGAGATTCAGGTTGCCACTCTTTTGGATGAGAATTATCCGGAGCTTTTGAAGCAGATTGACGACCCCCCGCCGCTTCTGTACTTCAAAGGTGAATTTCCCAATGGCGAACCAGCATATACGGTGGCAATAGTTGGCACTGTAAAGGCAACGCAGCCTGGCATTGCCAGAGCCGTGGCCCTGGGAAAGGGGATCGTCTCCCGTGGTGGAATCGTAGTCTCCGGCCTGGCGAGCGGAATAGATGCGGCTGGCCATCTGGGCGCCCTGGCCAATAATGGCAAGACCTATGCGGTCCTGGGATCGGGATTTGATAATATCTACCCCCCTGATCATATCTCTTTAGCTCAGAATATCAGTCAACATGGAGCCATGATCAGCGAATATCCTCCTAAAGTGCCAGTCAATGTCGGCCAACTCATGGCCCGCAATCGAATTGTGGTGGGGTTATCGCAGGCAGTTATCTTGGTAGAAGAATCTCCTGACTCGGAAGGGAGCGCGGATGCTGCTAATCGAGCTCTGAATTTAGGCCGGCCCCTGTATGTCTCTTCAAATTCTCCCTCGGCCACACAGTGGCATAAAAAAGGCGCCCTGTTAATTTCCGGAGAAGATGACCTGGACTTGATTCTAAAATATCTATGACCAGATTTGTCGATTACTTTGCCTGGCTGGAGGAAGAGTACCGGATCAAGAAACTACAATATCTGGTGGACCAGACCTGCTATCTGCTCCGGCATCGGCTCTTGACTTATAAGCAGGCACTGGTACGCATCAGATGGGTCAGAAAAGAAGCAGAAAAGCTCTTCCCGGATAAAATGGAGACCTACGATCTGATTTATCAGACCAGGTTGGACCGCCTCTTGGCTGAGAATTACGCCGACTTAAGATAGATGAGCAAGTCTGGCACTTTTTGTACTATTTCTACCCGGGTTCAAAATAGAATAGAAGTCAAGGGCTCGCGCTTTTTGGCTCTGGCCTGGCCGGTCAGCACTGAGGCGGAAGCTAAATCTCATTGGGATGGTCTTTCTAAGAAATTCTCTGACGCCACTCATATTTGCTATGCCTATAGAATTGGCACCGGTTCTGAAGAAACCAGCCGAACCTTTGATGCCGGAGAGCCAAATTTCACAGCCGGTAAGCCCATCTTGAATGCCATCACTTCCCAAGAATTGACCAATACATTAGTGGCAGTGGTCAGATGGTTCGGGGGCACAAAATTGGGGAAAGCGAACTTGGCTAAAGCCTATCGAATGGCGGCAGAAGGAGCCTTGCGCCAGGCAGACAAAATAGAGAAATTCATAACCCAAAAGATAGTTCTGCAGTTTGAACCGGATAAATTCAATCTGGTGCAATCGCTTTTGCAGAAATATAAGGCCGAATTGTTAAGCAAGAGCTTCAATACCAATTGCCGAATTGTAGCTTTGGTCCCGCAAACTAATCTGTCCACCCTAAAAGAGAGATTGAAGGAAATCACAGCCGGAAAAGTCGTCTGGGAGTGATGCAGACTCTCTTAGCCTGGGATAAGGCGCTCTTTGGCTTTCTGAATTCGGGTTTTCACAATTCTTTCTTAGACTGGTTGATGCCGGTCATCACCAGTTTTTCCTATTTTAGAATCCCGTTTTTTCTGGCGCTTTTAGCTTTATTCATCTGGGGAGGCAAGAAAGGGCGCTGGCTGGTGATTTTAGGAGTCATCGGAGTCGGTTTGGCGGATTTTACTGCACACCAGTTTCTTAAACCGCTTTTCACCCGCCCCAGGCCGTGCTACGAATTAGAAAATGTCCGCCTGCTGATTGGCTGCGGAGGATTTTACGGCTTCCCGTCCAACCACGCCTGCAACTTTTTCGGCACGGCCACTTTTTTCACCTACTTCTACCGCAAAGTCGGAATAGTTTTATTCGGCCTGGCCCTTTTAGTGGGCTGGTCCAGAATCTATGTCGGAGTCCATTATCCCTTGGATGTAATAGGAGGGGCGCTGTGGGGAATGTTGCTGGCTTTAGCGGTAATACTTCTGGCAAGGCTTTTGTTCAAGGAGAAATTGAATCAAGCCTTAAGAAAGATTTCCGAACTCTCTGTTCCGGGTTGATTTTTCACTTAGGAAAAGCTTGATGAGCGAAACTTCTAACGAAGAGGATAGTGATAATTCAAGACCACATTACCGAATCAGATTGTCAGGATCAAATTTTCACTTGACATATCCGGAGGCAAAGTTTAGTTAATTGTCACTGTCTGAATAATCACAGAAGAGGTTCGGAATGGAAACCTGTACCTGTTTTCTGAAAGCAATCTGCTCAAGAATCTGCGGCTGGATGGGTTGTTGTCATTCAACTTGTAGGTAAATGAAGCCCGCCCTTTAGCGGTTTTTTTTGATATCGTAAACAGGAGGTGAGGAAAAGTGAAAAAGATAGTCGGAATCATACTCTTAGTCGCCTTTGTAGTCTCTTTTGGCGCAGGGTACCTGATTTCAATCAGCACCGCCACGGCCGGACCCTGCAGCACCACCTGTGTGGGTTTCAAGTGCCCGCTCAATGCGGTCTGCAAATGCGATGACCACACCGGCTGCTGCAAGTGTGTCCGCTTTGTAGGCTGAAGTTTAGTTGAGTCACAAACTCCCTGTCTTGAAAGAGGCGGGGAGTTTGTGCATGAATAAATAAGGCTCCAGGCAGGACTGGAGCACGCAGGATTATCTGAAGCAATTGTAAAGAAAAAATAAAAAAGGCATTTTGGCTCTAAGCTAAATCCCTGCTGGTCGAAAGGCTGGCAGGGATTTCTCTATCTAATCCCTCAGTTTTGATTTCCCTTGCCTCGGCTTTGTGAATTTTGTAACTTGCTTGAAATTTAGAAGGAGTCCAAAATGCCCAAAAAGAAATTGGTAACTGAAAGAGACCTGCTCACCTTGAAATTTCTGCGAGGATTTGCCCTCTCCCCGGATGAAAAGGAAATCGTCTATGTCCTGGAATGGATTGATGAAAAAGACAACAAATATTACTCCAATCTCTGGCTGGTCGGTACCGACGGCAAGAATAATCGCCAATTCACTTTTGGTAAATACAAAGATTCTTCCCCGGTCTGGTCCCCGGATGGCAAAAAGATTGCCTTCGTCTCCAAGCGGGGTGAAAAAATCGGCCTTCACATCATTAACCGGGACGGCGGAGAAGCGAATAAGTTAGTCGAAGAGGAAGGAGCTTTTACCAATCTTTCCTGGTCGCCGGATGGTAAATTTGTCCTGGGCGCTTTTCGCAAGACCGAGATTCATAAGGACAAAGAGGGGAAAAAAGTCGCGCCGGTTTTCAGAGAGATTGGCCGCCTATTCTACCGCTTAGATGGAGATGGCTGGCTGCCCAAAGATAGATTCCACATCTGGAAGTATGAAGTTGCCACCGGCCAGGGAACTCAGTTAACCAAAGGGAAATACGAGGAGGTTTCACCAGCCTTTTCTCCGGACGGGAAAACCCTCTGCTTTGTCTCCAACCGGCAGCCGGACCCGGATCTGGATACGGACCGCATGGACTTGTATCTGATTTCATCCGAAGGAAAAAACTTTAGAAAAGTATCTGCTCCGGATGGTCCGAAAGCAGAGCCGGCCTGGTCCCCGGAAGGAAAAAGGATTGCTTATCTGGCTCATACCAACACCAAAGATGCCTGGGGAGTGACTAACTTTCACGTCTGGGTAGTTGACCCCGGAAAGAGAGGTTCAGCCAAAGATTTAACTCCCAAATTGGATAGAATGTGTCTGGACTTAGGCATCTCTGATACCGGCGAGGCGGCTCATGGCGGAAAAGTGAGCTGGTCTCGAGATGGGAAAAAGCTTTTCTTTATGGTCACAGATAGAGGAAGCGTGGACCTCTGGTCAGTCACCTTAGATGGTAAAATGACTCAGATTACCAAAGGGAAACACCGGGTGATGGGTTTTGACACTAACGGCAAGGTCAATCTGCTGGCCTATTCTCAGGCTGACTTTACGTCGTGTGGAGATTTGTATGTTACCACCCAGGCTGGCAGAAGCAGACGTCTGACCGAAGTAAATCGTGACTGGTTTGGGAAATCTCAGGTGCAGATTCCGGAAGAAATCTCTTTTCTATCCATCGGCGGGCAGAAGCTGCAGGGGTGGATTATCAAACCCCCTAATTTCAATCCCAAAAGAAAATATCCAGCTGTTGTCGAAGTTCACGGGGGTCCCCGGGTTCAATATGGAAATGTCTTCATGCACGAATTTCAATATTTGGCTGCCAAAGGATATGTGGTCTTCTACTGCAATCCACGCGGCAGTCAGGGCTACGGAGAGAAATTTGCCGGCTGCATTGTCAAGGCCTGGGGGACTTATGATTACCAGGATGTGATGGCCGGTACTGACTTCCTGGTGAGCAAGCCGTATGTGGACAAAAACAGAATCGGCATTACCGGCGGCTCTTACGGGGGATACATGACCAACTGGGCGGTAGGGCATACTAACAGATTTAAGGCGGCAGTGACTCAGCGCAGCGTAGTTAATTTAGTCTCCTTCTTCGGCAGCTCTGACATTGGTTTTGAAGACTGGCGGGAATTCGGCGGCCAGGTCTGGGAGAACTGGGACCACTATCTGAAGATGTCCCCTATCTACTATGTGCGCAACATCCGCACACCCCTTTTGATTATTCACAACGAAGGGGATTTGCGCTGCCCGATTGAGCAGGCCGAGCAGCTTTTTACGGCCCTGAAGGTCTTGAAAAGAAAAGTGGCCTTTGTGAGATTTCCGGAGGAGTTTCATGGTCTGTCCCGCTCGGGGAGGCCGGACAGGAGGTTGGAGAGATTGAGAAGGATTGGGGGGTGGTTCGGGAGGTATTTGAAGTAGGTCCGTGGGCATTAGGGGATTACCGAGCCTAAGGATATGTTACACATAGGAATTGACCTGGGCAAATATAAGTCAGCGGTTGCCGTCTTGGATGAGCATGCCAAGATTTGCGAGCCCACTCCGTTTTATTGTAAAATGCTCGAACTGTCTGAAAAAATTATTAAGTTGGCAGGCAAAGATAATCTTTTAGTGGGAATAGACGCCCCTTTGAATCTGCCCAAAAAAGGGAATTCCAGGGAGTGCGAGAAAAAATTATTAAGGCAAGGGATTTCAGTTTATCCTGCAGGGGCGGAGTTTTTCAAAGAGGTTACTCAATCAGGGATGATGTTAAGGAATCGATTAGCAAATAGCACAATTCAAATAGTCGAAATCTATCCTTATGCGTCCAGGAAAAGATTAAACATCATGCGTCCAGGAAAAGATTAAACATCGGGATAGGAGTAGATAAACACAAGGTTGAAGGTCGCAAAAAGATTCAATCTGACTTGGCCAAGCATATATCCAATCTTGAAGAGAGCCCCATTTTAGGCAGTGATATACTTGACGCACTAATCGGCGCCTATACCGTTTATTTGCATGCTATTGGAGAATCCGAGGTTGTTACCGGCGACGGCGAAATAGTTATACCAAGAATATCTAGATACGATGCACCTCAGCGGGAATTGTTGGAGTGAAGAATGACCTCAACCAGTCCCTCTTCTTCAGGAGAGGGAGAAAAGTTTCCTCCCCTAAGAGGGGAGGACTAAGGTGGGGTTTTGAAACGGAATCATGAAGAGAAGGAAAACCTCACCCCACTCGTTCCGACATGTCAGAGTGAAAAAGGTCTTACCCTGAAGGGATAGGGAAGGGTTAGATTTCAATCAATAATGTACCCCCAATTGCAACTCCAGATGGGCCGCATCAAATCGCACAGCCATTCTATCCAGCGGCACTCTCAACCCTACTCGCAGGCGCACCCAGTGGAAGAGGTCCAAAGGATTGGTGCTGATTAAAGATAAAACCGGCACCTGAAAAGAGACCCCTCCTCCCAAAGTAAAATCGGAGAACTGCGGGGAGTTGCTCATATAAGTCAGATTGGTGTACCAGGAGATTATCCGGGCATAAAAACGGTCATAGTAGAAGGCCGCGGTCCATCTTTGCCTTTTGAATCCGTGATTCTGGCTGGGGGCCTGCCAGCCGAAATGGAGTTCTGTCACCCCGTCCACCTTCAGGGGGACGATTCTCCAGGACCAGGCCGGAATTATCCAGGCTAACTGGAGTTCCGGGCCGGCCGCCTGCTCTATTTTTCCCCACAGGCCTAAGCCTCCATTTCTTCTAGGTCTGAAAAGGTAGTTTCTGAAAATTTCAGTGGGGGAATGATTGTAAGCTCTCATTTTCCAGACCTTATGCTTGTCCTTATTCCAGTTGTCGGACTCAGGCTCATCTGAGACTCTTACCCGGAGGTCTCCACTCCAGAGGCGCAGGCGCCTTTTTATCTCATCCGAGTCAAAAGAGGGAGGCAAAGAATAGCCGACCTTTTCCAAGAATCCAAAATGGCCACGGACCTGTTCAGACCAGGCAGATGAGCCCCCGGTTTTTGTCCCGGAGGAACTGCTCAAGATTGAATTTTCCAGACTCTTAAATTTTTTAGCTGGCAACAGTCGATAAAAAACTGCAGAAGCAGATTTCTCTTTAAGCAAATCCGGGTCAGGGGGGAAGATCAAGCTGGAATCAGAGCGCTGGAAGGTCATCCAGGTTTGATATTTGGCGGTGGCCCCCTGGCCGGAGATGGCCTGGATGTCTCGGGTCCCCCAGAAATGGTCGGTGTGCCAGTTGACATCCACTCCCGGGTCACACAGACCGTTGGCGTTCAAATCCGGAGCCAGGGAGTGCCCGCCTAATTCCACCAGCAGATGCTGATGCGATCGGTCTGAAGGAGGGAGCTCTCCCTGCAGATAGATCAGCACGTTGTTGGGGACGATGTCCCAGTGTCCGGCTCCCACGCTGACCCCAAAAAACTCCAGCGTGTCATTGGGCACGAAGAGAAAAGCCTGCTCTAAATCCTCCGGATGACCTTTTAGCCCCTGGTCATGCAGATAATAAAAGAAGTACTGATAGACCAGCAGAGACCTCTCTTTGTCTTTCAGAAAAGTTTTGACTTCCCGGTTGAGCCGCGTCCAGGCCTGTTCGTCGCTGAAGAGTATCTTTCCAATTTTATTTGCCGGCAAGGTATCTATTTTATAAAAGACCACGGTCAATTTCCGGCGCTCATCTCTGGGGAGCATGCAGTACCACTGGTGCAGAGTGTCCAAGGAAGCCATCGAATTGGGGGTACTTCTAGCTAAAGGGGCTATTTCATCCGGATCCTGAAAATCTATTCGGCCATCTCCATTATTATCTACCCCGTCAAAGGCCGAAAAGAAAGGGAGGGTGGGGAAATGCTCTTCTTTGTCGGCAAACCAGAGTATGGGGGCATGGGCTAAGGCCTGTTGATAGGAAGGAAAGTCCAGAGTATCGGGCCGGAATTGCCCCAATTTCGGTGCCGAAACTTTAAGATGAGGATTGACCGGATAAGTATAAGTGGCGAATTTCCGGCAGCCCGGCAGGGTGCAGGCCAGTAATGCCAAGAGCAAGAAAAGTCTTGGGCGCATCGCCATTACTCTAAAGTTGAGGATAGTGCCTGCTAAAAGGAGGGGATTTAGGGCGAGTTTGTCAAGATAAAAAATGTTACCAATAGATAAGTCAAAAGAATTAATGGGGGTTGACAGGCTGGTTAGAGTTAGGTTTCTTTTTTGATGCTAATTTAATGCCGCCAGAAAGCATGGCTTACTCAAGTGAGAATTGTTCTCGTTAATGATTATTCCGCAAACTATGGATTTACCGCTACGTAAATTTTTTGTATGGGATTTACACTGCGCAATGGAAACTATCTAGCAGAAGTTATATGGTGAGCTCCACAAGATGAAAAGGACAACTGCGCTGCACAAGGTGGTGCTAACATCTATGTTGACGGTGGGGCTCCTGTTACCCGTGTGGAGATGTGTCTGCGCCTCCTCTCCTGCAATTTCAGCACAGAGCCATTGCCAATCTACTCCAACTTCCCGGCATGATTGTGAACAGAATAAGAGAGAAAACTCAAGTTCATCCTGTTGTTGTTCCAAGATTGTCGCACTTGACCAAAAAGTCTATCTAGTTCTCCAGAACAGCGCCTCAGAGCAATCCTTTTTTGCCACGGGCCAAGCCAATGGTTTAGAGAGACCCGACCAGATTGTTTCAAGCAGTCTTACGAAAACTATCTTTTCAGAATATCCCAGATTATATTCCTGCCCTATTTACCTTCTCAACTCCTCTCTTTTGATTTAATCCCTTAAGGCGCACAGCCTCATTTCTGCTTTAATCTACGCCTAGCATCAGAGCGGTTAGTCTTTGGTCTCTTCTGCTGGGTGGATATCGACAAATCAAGATAAGTAGGTCTTTAAGCAATTGAAAAACTTGAGGAGTTCAAAATGAAGAAGGTATTTATCATAACTTTAGCGGTTCTACTGGCTGGCTTCTTGGGCGGCCAGACCGCCTTAGCCCAGTGCGGAATGGGGGGACACAGTGGACATGGGCAAAGTGAGCCAGAGAAGTCTTCTGCGCAGAAACAAGAGAAGGCCAGACCGGCCACCCAGACAACTTTCTCGGAATGGTTAGCCTCCCCAGACTTTACTTCCTGGGCAGACAACTTGGACCTCACTGAAGCCCAGCAGCAAAAACTAAGTGATATACAGTATTCCTGCAAGGAAATGCTGATCGAGAAAAACGCCAAGTTGGAGAAAGTCCAACTGGATCTGCAGCAACTGTTGAATCAGGACAAGATAAACATGGCCCAGGTTAAATCCAAACTGGAGGAGATGGGCAAATGTCAAGCTGAGCTTGGATTTGCTACCATATCCGCCAATGTGGAGGCCAGAAAGCTTCTAACCCCTGAGCAGTTGGCCATGCTCCAGGAAATAAACTCAGAAACTACTCAAGATCAAATGTTAGACCATCAAGCCCACCACTGACCCTTCACTGCCTTGCGAGCCTGGGAATTCGATTTTCTCAGGCTCCCCCTCCTTGGGGAAAGGTAATGTGAAAAATCATAGGGTTAGCCGTGGTTTAGGTAGAGAAAAGAAATAGAAGTGGAGGATACAATGAGCATCAGATTTCCCTGGAAAGAAATTGTAGTGGGGGTGTTATTCTTCAGCCCAATCATCATGTATATCTTACATCTAACCATTTTTGATAGCTACTACCAAGCCAGTGCCCGGAAAGAGAGTCAAGTGGCCAAAGCTTCTGACCCTTTAAGCGCTCTTTTTGAGAGCTATTTTGCTCTCCGGAGAGCCTTGGCTGGAGATGAAACGGAAGACCCAAGTATATATGTGAATTCGATGTCGATTCCAGTGAAGGTCTTATTGGATACAGAATCGAGCAGAGCCGGCCAGGGGCTTTTCGGAAGAGAGCAGGTCCTGCATTCAATTCAATATTGTCTGGAGAGATTTGATTCAGGGAGTCTTCAAGACGCCCGGGAAAGTTTTAAGGCTCTCTCCCAGGCCTTATTCGCCTACGCCCTGAAGTTCGGCAGCCCGGTCCGAGCCTATGTCTTCTATTGCCCCATGGCCAACCTGAACTGGTTGCAAGAGGGCAAAGCAATTGGCAATCCCTTCTATGGTTCAGAGATGATAGAATGCGGCAACATGACCTGTACGTTCGAGGCCGGTAATATCTAAAAACCAGATGTGGCGAACCATGGCACCCCGAAAAGTAAGTTTTCTCCCTAAATACAATCTAGAACCATATGCAACAAACAGTGAAGAAAGACCTTGCAACAAGATTCACCTATTTCTGAGGCCCAAGGCAAAAATTGAAGTCAACCTACAACTTTGGAAGGAGGTGAGATTATGCCAAATTTTAACCCCAGGGAACTACACGGCCTGGAGAAGCTGGCGGCTACTCCGGAGAAGCTACACACCCAGCTGACCAGATTAGTATTAAGCTCCAAGAAGGTAAGACCCAAAGTCGAGCTGTGCGATGAAAAGACAGGAGAATATTGCATCAAGCTGGAAGGGACTTTGGGAGTAACCGAACAAGAAGCCGGGCGGAGACTAACTTAAGGTCTCCTGGCATACCTCCGCTTCTTGCGTCCTGGGGCATGACGTTAAACTGCCCCAATAATTAAACATAAGCCAGAAAACATTTACAAGAAGGGTGAGATGAAAGAAATCAAAGCGTACATAAGAACAGCCTGCTTAGAAGAAACGGTTAAGGCTCTAGAAGAAAAAGGTGCGCCCGGAATTACAGTGGTGACCGTTCATCCCGTGGGGTACGGGTTCAATGCACGTTTCAGCCTTTCACCGGAAGAAGTGACTAGAAGATTTTACGACATTGTCAAGATTGAGCTGGTTTGCGATAAAGAGGATTTAGATACATTCGTCAACACTATTCTAGATTGCTCACACACGGGAGATTCTGGAGACGGTTTGATCTTTGTATCTGATGTGAAAGAGGTTGTCAAAATCCGGAATAGGCAAAGGGGTAATAAGATTTCCGAGGTATCTGGGCAGTCCCTTTCAAGCCAACGAAGAAAAATGACCAAGGATCCAGTCTGCGGGATGCAAGTTGAAGAATCTAAAGCGGCGGCAAAATCAGAATACGAGGGTAAGACCTATTATTTCTGTTGCATAGCCTGCAAGGAGAAATTCGACAAGTCTCCAAAAATGTATGAAGTATATGGCGACAAATAAGCCAGGTATTTATCGCTTAACTCCAGAATGGTCACGGCCTCATCTCCGTCTAAGAGGTTTAGCAAGTTGTTAAAATCCTAAACAAGCACAAGTGTTCAAAACTGTCTGAGGTATCCGGCTAATTGTAAACGCCAAAACTCGAGGAGAAACCGATGAAGCATGACCCGGTTTGTAGAACTTGGCTTCTGGAAGAGAAGGAGAGCTTTTCCTTTAAATATCTGGGAGAGAGATTCCACTTTTGCTCGGTGAACTGCCTGGAAAAATTCCTGAAAACACCCCTAAGCTACTGGCATAAGACCCGGCTGGCTCTGAAGTCTGATGATTTCGAAAAGGATTCTGAACCAACATAACAAGGAATAGTATATGAAAGAGATTAAAGCCTACATAAGAACTTCGGTCGTGGAAAAGACAGTCCAGGCTTTAAAGGAAAAAGGCTGCCCTGGAATAATCACGGTTACGGTACATCCGGTGAAGCGTCCTTTCGGCGCCCGCCATTTCATTCCTAAGTATCAGACTGCCAAAATACATTCTGACACAACTAAAATATGGTTACTGTGTGAGGATAAGGATGTAGATATTTTGGTCAATACCATCATAGAATGTGCCTATACCGGCAGGTTGGGGGACGGGGTGATATTTGTCTCCAATGTGGAGCAAGCCATAAAAATCAGGATAGGGTTCAAGGAGAATAGTATATCTGAACTGTCTGACCTGGCCGGAAAAAGTCCAGAAAAAGCAGCTTGAGGTAATCAATCCCAGAAAAGCCAGAAGCAGAGCTATTCAAGTGAGGTGACCTAATATGTATCAGGACCCGGTCTGCAAAGTCTGGATGATGGAAGGAAAGGAAAGATTCTCTTACGTATACCTGGGGGAGAAGTTCTTATTCTGTTCGGTTAGCTGTATCCTAGAATTTCTGAAAGCACCGATTAAATACTGGCATTGTGCTACGACTCTACGAAATCTTGAAGAAGACAACTTAAAAGATGAATCTGCTTGACAGAATTTCGCTAACCCTGTTGTTTGTGGTCGGACGAGCACCGTTTTATGCCGACAGAATAAATTGGCTAGCCCATGACTGAAAAACAAATCCTCCCGGTTCTCCCTCTCTACTCCACGGTCGTCTTCCCTCAGACGGTCACCTCTCTACATATCGGTTTAGCCCGCAGCATCAAGTTAATAGAAGAGCAGCCTCCCCAAGCCAAGATTGTCTTAGCCCCGGCTCTGGCTCCCCGGGCCTTGGAGGTCGGCCCGGAGACGGTCTCGTCCATCGGCGTGTTAGCCGAAGTGACAGAAGCCTCTCCCCAAGGCACCGGCTATATCCAGGCCAGTGTGGAGGGAATTCAGAGAGTCAGAATTGAGCGCTATGTTGCTACCGTCCCTTACCTGAAAGCGGAGATTGCGCTTCTGGAAGAGGAAAGAGGTTCACTGGATGAAGAAAAAGTATTAGCCCAGGAGGTCTTGGACCGGATTGAAACCCTTTTGGACCTGGACAAGCGCTACCCGCATGAACTGCAGCGGATTTTGAGTCTGAATCAAAACCTGCCGGGCCGGCTGGCGGACCTGACTGCCAACCTTCTGCACTTCGAGCTGAAGAACAAAAGAAAAATCCTGGAAGAAATTGAGGTGGTCAAGCGCCTGAAGCTTTTGTCCTCACTTCTGCTTTCCGAAATTGACCGGGCCAGAATCAGCCTGCAGCTGATTGAAGCTACCAAGACTAAGATAGAATCCAGTCAGCGGGAGTTCTTCTTAAGACAAGAATTAGCTGAAATCAGGCGCCAGTTAGGGGAAATAGACCCCTTGCAAAAAGAAGTGGAATCTCTGGAACAAAGACTGCAAGCTCTGGATATGCCGGATTCGGTCAAAAGCAAGCTGAGTCTGGGATTGGAAAGACTGAAGCTCTTGCCCCCTGGCATGACCGAATTTGCCTTACTCACCAGTCGCTTAGAATGGATTATTTCTCTCCCCTGGAAATCTGCTCCGCTTCCTCTGTGTGACTTCGCCTGCCTTAAGAAGGCCTTAGACGAAGAGATCTTTGGTTTAGAAAAGGTCAAAGCCAGAGTTATCGAACTTCTGTCGGCCGATCTGCTGCGGCCAGGCTCGCACCTGCCGGCCCTCTGCCTGATAGGCCCTTCCGGCACCGGCAAGAGCGTCCTGGGTAAGGCCTTGGCTAATGCCTTAGGCCGGCAATTCGTCCGTTTCAGCGTGGAGGGGACTTCGGATGCCCGTGAACTTAAAGGCCGGCCAGGCCGCTTTGTAGGGGATGGGCCGGGGAAGGTGATGCGGGCGGTCAAGGAAAGCGGGGTTAAAACACCACTTTTAATGATTGAGGACATTGACAAATTGGCTCAAAAAACCTCCGTCGAAGGGCCGGTCTATACCTTAGCCGAGATTTTAGATTCGGAGACCAATTCTAATTTCGTGGATGACTATTTGGGAATTCCCTACGATCTGTCCCGCTGCTTCTTGGTGACCTCGGCCACTGCCTATGAGGAAATTCCGGAGGCGATTAACGACCTGGTGGAATTTGTGGAGTTCTCCGCTTTGACTGAAGATGAAAAAATCGAAATCGTGCAGAAATCAATCCTTCCCAAGCATTGTCAGAGCCTAGGCCTGGATTCAAACAGCCTAAAGATTTCAGACGACACAGTCAGAAACATAATCCGCTCTTATACCCAGGAAGCCGGGGTCCGGCAGATCAGCCGGCAGATGGAGACCATCTGTCACAAGTGCGCCACGGAGGCGTTCGCTTTGGGAATCAAATCGTGGGAAATTACCCAGGAAAACTTAGAAAAGTATTTAGGCCCACAACTCTATAAATTAGACCGGGCTGAAGCCAAGCCGGAAATCGGTGTGGCAGTGGGGCTGGCTTGGACTGAAGCGGGTGGGGATATCATGATTATCGAGGCCTTAAGAGTGCGGGGCTCTGGCCAGGTGATTACCACCGGCTCCCTCGGGGAAGTAATGAAAGAATCCATTCAGGCTTCTCATTCCTTTGTCCGCTCTCAGGCGGAAATATTAGGCATTCCGCCGGATGATTTTTTCCAGCATGATGTCCACATTCATTTTCCTTCCGGGGGGATACCCAAAGATGGTCCTTCGGCCGGCATGGCAGTCACCCTGGTCTTAGCCTCGGTCTTTTCCAATCGACCGATTCGGAATGACATCGCTTTGACTGGTGAAGTCACTCTGCGCGGGAAAATTCTCCCTATCGGTGGGGTCAAAGAAAAAGTTTTAGCAGCCCACCGGGTCGGAATCAAAAGAGTGATTATGCCCCAGGACAACTTTTCTGACCTGCAGGAGATTCCGGATAATGTCCGCAATCAGATGGAGTGCATCTTAGTGGACAACATGTCCGCGGTTTTCCCTTTAACCTTACTGGACTACAAGCCGGAAAAAGGGGGATTAGAGGGGCTTTTGGAGAGGGAAATAGCAAGGCTTAAGAAACAAGAAGCTCAGAAAAGAAAAGCTAAGGGAGCCAGGGCTATCAGCAGGGGCAGGAGGAAGCTTAAGGCCAGGCGGCGTTAGTAAGAAACGTTCTCATATTAATGTTAAGCATATTTGGAAGTTAAGGCAAATGGCCATAGAATTTCTGAGATTTCTACAAAATCTTATCGATTTCTGATGCTTGTCTGTGCCTAAAACTTCGATTTCATTTAACCCGTTAAGAGACAATTCAATCCAATCCGGTAATTTCAATAGCTATTCTGAGTAGGCCCAAATCCCGCACATCCTGTCCATAGACCCTATCACTACATTTTGTATTTCTCAACTTATTTTCTTACAACCTATTGCGATTTTTTCGGGTTTTGACATAAAAAAACTTGACAGCCATAAGGCCGGAGGCTTAATTTAGGTTTACCTTTTAATCAGAGTAGAAATGATGCTTCTTAAAATGAAGCACGGTGAACTGTTTTCTGTTGAGATGCGTGGCACTTTAGGGATTGAAAGATGAAAGTGACGGACATGGTTAAAAAAATCATCGATGCCAGAAGTTTTGAGACCCCCCAGTGGGGAATTATCACCTTAAAAGGGGTGGAGGCCAATGGCCTGTCTGAGGAGGCCAAGCTGAAGGCGATTCACCACTTAGGGGAGTTGATCTGGAGAGAGACGGTGACGATTGAGGTGGACAGACGGAAGGTCGAGCCGGGAGCTGAGGCGAAAGTGACTATCGGAAAAATGAATGTGAATGATGAAATGAGGAAGTTTATAAGGGAGATTAGATGATGATGGAAAAAATTCACTCAGTTGTGTCAGGACCTGGTCCTGACACCAAGAAGAAAGCAATAGAGGAGGGAAAAATGTCTTTATCAGAAAAATCACATTATTCGGCTCTTTTGAATCTGCTAATGGGAGATAGTAGCCAATATAACAACACCCTGTCTCCCAAAAAGCTATCACCTTTAGAGCAACTGATCGAGTATCAGGCCAAGCGAGACCAAGAATCGCAATCTTTATTCAGTCGCTGGTTTCCAGTTATAGAAGCATCGTCGGTGACAGCGTCTAAGCCGAAACAATTCCTACAACTTGTGAAACCGGCCTTAGTGCCCAAAAGAGAAAACAGACCATTACTCAAATTAGGGGTTAAGAGTCAGCCATCAAGTTATGAAATCGGAAGAGCTGGAGAACAGATCATTGATGGCGTTTTAACAGGGTTGGGGTGGAATTACTCGTGGAATACTAAGGGGCCTGGTTCATCTGACTTTGTGGTTTACCTACCTAAAAGGATATTGTTACAAGTCAAAACATCGCAGGATCCGGAAAAGCCTGCAGATTTAACCACATATGAGAGAAGAAATATGATTACTAAAGCCATTAAATTAGATATGAATGCTTTTGTAATCAAAATAATCTTGGATAAAAGTCTTAAAAACACTTTGCGCTACTGGATTGAGCAGATTCGCTGATAAACCATTTCGTTTAGAGTTCTTTAAAAGAAAGAAGATTAGCCGGTAGGTAGGAGAGAAAGCGGCTGGCCGTTTAG
>Ga0209172_10001522_pt1 | contig 48427 bp, 50 predicted proteins | sample LarsenN4metaG_FD_184113 | JGI IMG/M metagenome (GOLD analysis project Ga0209172, IMG submission 184113) | Hot spring sediment bacterial and archeal communities from British Columbia, Canada, to study Microbial Dark Matter (Phase II) - Larsen... ... | reverse complement strand
CAAACTGCTCTTGAATCTATTTTCCCTCATATAGTTGTGTATCTTCTTTTACTTGATATTGAACGCCTTGCTCATCTTGCACTTAGTTGTGGTTTTGACATTCATATTTCCAGGTGCAAGAAATGAGTAAAACTCGCAGTTTAGAATTGTGGGAATTGTAACAGGATTCTCCACCACTAAAATAACGTAACCATTGATCTACTAACTCCAGCATTAAGCTGTAAAGGCTACGAGTAAAGAATACTAGCGCAATATCCATCTCTGGATTTCGCCAGTGCATCCGGGCTGCTTTTTGGCAAAGTAAGATAGTTTTACCAGAACCAGCCATACCGCGAATTCTCTGCGGCCCTGGAGGAAATTGCATTCCTATTTCCAATTGCTGCCAATCAATATCACTAATCCAATCCTGTAGTTTAGTAATAACTTGAGCGCGATGAGATTTTAAGTTACTGTCTGGATCTCCGTCATCTTTATCCTCTGGTAGATTTTTAGGAGTCCCAATCACTTTCAGCAATTGTTTCCACTGTTGAGCGTTTAAACTTGGAGAAGCTGCTTGAATAATAGTGGCTTTATTTTGAATGTTTTTAACTAAATTGTGCTTCTCTAAATCTTCTTTAAAAAGAATTGGTGGGCAAGTGTGGTGTGATTCATCAAAGCCTTTGTTATTCCATTCGGTCTTGGTAATCATGGGTAGAGCAACTATAACTCTCCCTTCTACCTTATTTTTAAGTATTGATTCTTTGTTACAGTTGTTTAATAAGGCATAAAGCTGCTTTTCTGCTTGGTGGTAAGGATAAATATAATCTTTAAAGAAACCAGGAACCATCTTCCATCTAGTACCCTCAACCTCATCAATTTTGACAATTGTAAAGGATTTAACTTCAATAATAATAAGTCCTAAATCCTTGCTAACAATCAAAATGTCTGCCTCTCGCCTAATTTGTTGCTCATGAGAAAAAGTGCGATAGCTCCAAAATGCAACCCCTTCTCCATCTGTAAAACTCTCACGAACCTTTTGCCAAACAAATTGTTCTCCAGCTTCTCCACTTATCCCTAAAGGTTCTGTTTCAATAAATTTCCATTCTGAAATCCTATTTTCTGTAGATGCAACCATATTGTTTTTTATTCATAGTGCTTTTATTTAGAATTCCCAACAGTTAAGCATTTCTAAAGGTCGTAAGCAAATTTGAGCCTTTTGAGCCATTCTCAAAGCACTTTTGTCTATAGATTGCTCATTGCCCTTGGCTTTTCAATATTCAAAACGAGCAGAACTAAACTTTTACTGTCACTCCCCAACCGGAAACCGCCGCATCATCTCTTGCAACTCAACATCCTCCCCCTCCGGCGTATACACAACATTACCCGACATCGCCAACACAATTCTTTCCCTTCGCGCCCACTCGAACCACGCGCTCACATCTGCGGTAACGGTGTTCTTGCCTTTCGCTCCACTCTTGCGGAAACTGATAAAATTTAAAAGACTTTGTAGTAGTATTACATTTTTGATTTTTATTCCTTTTCCCCTTTGCTAACAAGAGTTACTGATGCTACATTTCCAATACTTGCAATACTTCAGGGGAATTTATGAACAAAGGTGAGTTAGTAGATGCTGTAGCAGCAAAGGCCAACATCACAAAAAAGCAAGCCGATGAAGTGATATCAGCTTTTTTAGAAGTCGTTACCGAAGCTGTCGCAAACGGGGAGAAGGTAACACTTATTGGTTTTGGCTCATTTGAGCGAAGGGAACGCTCCGAACGTGAAGGGCTGAATCCAAAAACTAAAGAGAAAATTACGATTCCAGCCACTAGAGTGCCTGCATTTTCTGCTGGGAAACAGTTCAAAGAAAAAGTAGCACCTTAGAACTACAGATATATTGGCTTAAAGAGTGTTAATCCAATCGCTCTTGGTTTGGCAGCGAGCGCGTTTGAGCGTTGCGAGAGCCATTGTTGTTAGACAACATGGATTATCTGATGTTAAATCTGCGATTTAACGACAAGGCGATCGCTCTTGGCTGTATACAGATGCGATCGCTCCTTTCAAACGCAATGTTCCCTTAACTGATATCGATTGACTTCAGTTTTAGTAAGATATCGTTTATTGAGAAACTGGGCTTAGTCATCTCCATCCATTAAGCGACAACGATTTTGGGTCTTGCAAGCTTGCCCTGAAGAACGCTCTCGTACAATAGTTGCTAAATCTGGTCGTCGTGTGAGGAAAAGTCGCCAATCTGCCCAAATCCCATATAGGAAGTCGGCAATAGCACCGATGACTGGTAAGGAAGTTGCAGCATAGACCCAACCCATCCCCAGAATTTCATAAATGCGACGGAAAACCTCAACATTTTTAACTAGCGTTCCGTCTGGCAACACAGCATGAATACGCCCCATAGCAGTTTCATAGTCAACACTGCCATGCGCTTGGGGATTGTAGTCATCAGCGGCAATATCTACAAACGCCACCAACCCTCGACCCGCATCCCGCTTCTTCAAAAAGTTAACCTCACGCAGACACAAGGGACATTGACCGTCATACAGCAATTTGATTTTCCATGATGGCAGAGTGGATAAAGGCTGGTCTAGAGAGTTATTACAACCGTAGGATTGGATTTGTGGTGAGGACATTTCGGGAGCTTAACTTAAGTTTATTTCCTTACATCAAGCGTAACGCCTCTGGAATTATAAGTAATCCCTAATGTGAATTAAAAACGTCTTTTATCGTGTTTTGATTCGTGCAAATACTCAAATATAATCAAGCTAAATACTTATCAAGGGTGCTACTAAATTCCTCATAGGTTTTGACACCGACGACTGTTTGCGCCAATTTGCCTTGCTCAAAGAACATGACAGCAGGAATGCTACGAATAGCAAATCGTTTAGCAACAGGTTGGTTAGCATCTAAGTCTAGCTTAAAGACTTTAACGCGATCGCTGTATTCTGCTGCCAGTCTATCTATCAAGGGGGCAATGAGTTTGCACGGGCCACACCAAGTAGCTGTACAATCTACGACAAGTAACGGCTCTGTTTCAAGCAGCGTATCTAATTCGGTTTCGTCTTGAATATAAACAGCAGTCATAATTTTTGTGCAAAAGAGCATTATCTCATAGCTGTGTTGCTCTCAGTGCAACATCATGAGATTAGCGGACACTTCAGGCGCAATAATCTACTTTACATACTTTACATATCCACAAAGCAAACTGGTTTCAGCCCCTACCAGTACCGCAAAAAGATAGAGGCATATATCCGGGAGCATGAGAACCATATAGTGATCACCAAACTTAAGCGCAATATCCCGTTGACCAACGTAGATTTAGCATCCCTAGAAGAACTGCTGTTTAATGCAGAAGCCGTCGAAAGCCGAGAGAGATTTGAGGAGGTTTACGGGAAGAATTTAAGTTGGATTGTCTAGAGATTCCACTATTATCCTCAAAAATGGAAGCTCTAGATTTTAACCTGAAAAACTTTTCAGGATTTGGCGTATAGCCAAGAGCTAAACAGACGAGTCACCCTCGGCATAACAACATAAGTCAGCAGTACAACCATAGTAGCGGAAATAATGAATGAAATCATCAAAGGAGGTAATATGCCAAACAAGGGTGCTAAAAGTCTATTCAACAAGTTAATCAAGACATAAACAACTACCCAAGTGAGTAATGCTGTTTTATAGCGCGGTGGAGTCTTTAATGGTTGACCTGGAAGGGAAAACCATGCTTCTAACCCACTCAGTTGTTGAACATGAGGTTCAGATTGAACCAAATGTTGACATTGAGACAGCCAATATTGGCGATCGCGTGACTCCATCCAGATCTTGAGATGTTCATAACTGTCAAAGCGAAAGATAATCACATATTCTGAGCGTATACCTAGTTGTGGTCGAATTACATTCGTTCCTAAGTGACCAAGGTAAGTTCGAGAAACGCCAGTAATGTCCTTTAACCAAGCCTCGTAAGCACTTTCGCATCCTGGTTTAACAATTTGTGAAATAACTACAGTTACAGATTGATCTTCTTGTTCCATATCCAAGTGACTCCTTAGCACTTGTTAGGCAATGCTCCCGTCATTCTCCCCGCAAGGGATATCCAACTTTAGCTACTTCAATTCGGACAATGTTAGCCGGAACTATACCTGTAGGCGGCGGTAAAAACATTCCCCCATTCGTCACAACGTAGATAGAGGTGAGATCGTTCTTTGTTTGACCAAAAGCAACTGCTGTACTACCAATTACGCCCTGTTCGGCTTGAGCAATAATAGTTGTGCTGCCGTCTGGTGCAATCTTCACCACGCTGTTATAAATGTGGGTGGCTCCGTAAAGGTTGCCTTCCACGTCAAATGCAAAGTCATCAATATTAGTTTGCTCTAAAAAGATTTCGGGTTCACTAGGTTCATTTGCCGCTCCAAGCCCAATCCGTAACAGCAACATTTTTTCTGTATTTGAAACATAGAGGAAGTTACCAAAACGCTTCAAACCATTAGCAGCCGGAATAACATTTTCCTGGTTGCTGCGAGCTAGTAAAGAATGTTCCAGCCAGACAATGCTACGACGCTGTTCAATATCTATCAACCAAATAGCACCCCGATAAGAATCAGCTGCTAAATACTGAGTGTCAGAAATAGGTGTAATACCATTGAGAAATATCGCTTCTGGTATTGTTAACAAGGCTTTCACTGCACCATCTGGGGTAACTAGTGAAACCGTTGGGATAGAATCAACATTCCATCCAGTTACAACTAAACCTCCGTCAGTAGTAAAAGCCAAACCACTGACTTTGCCTTTAACATGGGCATGACTTTGCCTATCTCCATTTGGAGTAATGCGAACAACTTCGCCAGCCTCATGATTAGTCACAAATATTGTGCCATCAGAGGCGATTGCCAAATTTTCTAAAAAAGTGTTAATGGGAAACGAGGTAATGATTTTAGCAGGAGCCAAATCTATGGGTGTATCAGCATATATCGGAGGTAACAAAACTGAAGTTTCCATAAAAACCTACCACTGTAATTGAATTGGGCCACCAAACTTCCGCATCTCGGCAAAAAATTGTCCTTGCGCCCCTCCATCTGGTAGGGTTGCTAAATATACAGCAGTTTCGGCTCCTTCTTCGGCTGTAAACGGTGCATCGTCACCTCCCATATCGGTTTTCATCCAACCAGGAGAATAGGCATTGACGAGGATATTATCACCCTGGAGTTCCTTAGCCAGAAGCACAGTTAGCCCGTTTAGCCCAATTTTAGAAAGCCTATAGGAAGGAGCTATTGGGTAATAATCGCTGGCAATGCTGCTCAAAGATGCCATTTCTGTAGAAACATTGACAATCCGACCATAGTTATTAATTTTCATCAAAGGTATTAAAGCTTGAGAAATTCTTAGCACTGCTATAACGTTAGTGTTAAATGTGGCTTGCAGCGTTTCCAGTTGCATGGTCAATAAGCTAGATTCTTCTGGCTTGGCTGTAGGGTTAATACCAGCATTGTTCACTAAAATATCAACTTTGCCGTAAGTTTGTCGTAGCCACTGCGTAAACTCTGCCACACTAGTATTACTGCTGACATCTAGTAAATGATAATTTACATCAAGCCCCTCACTAGATAATTGCTTGTGAGCAGCAAGACCATCTATTTCATTCCGGCTCGTCAGCACCACATGAATACCGAGTTGAGATAATTTGCGGGAAATCGCTAACCCTAATCCGCGATTGCTACCTGTGACTACAGCAATATTTGTTTGATTTGTCATTTTGATAACGGCTTTGTTGCATAGAGAATTCAATTGCGAACAAATTAGGATGTTACCCACCAACTGGTGCAACTATCGCGTCCTCGTAAGCAGTATCAATTCCAATTTCTCTCCATTGTTCAAATTCTTGCCGTTCGGCTGTCCGCTTTTGTTCCCACATTCCGTAAGCGTCCGCTCCAAGCATCAATCGCAATGGCGGATTGGGTGATTCAATCGCTTGAATCATTGCCAGTGCTGCCTTTTTTGGATCTCCAGGCTGTTTTCCGTTGCCACCGTAAAGATATTCTCGAATCGGTTCGATCACGGCTTTGTAATCATCAATTTCTGTTTCTGGCTGCATGTTTGCATCTCCGGCAAAGTTAGTGCGAAACGCACCAGGCTCGACAATAGTTACATTAATACCGAGTGGTTTAACTTCATCACGCAAGCCTTCCGAAAAACCTTCAACCGCAAATTTTGTCGCACAGTAAAGAGCAAATCCGCCAATCGAGGCCAAACCACCGATGGAAGTAATGTTGACAATGTGACCAGATTTTTGGCGACGCATTACAGCTAAGACTGAGCGTGTCATTTCGATGACACCAAAGCAATTAACATCAAACTGTTTATGGATCTGCTCGGATGAAAATCCTTCTATAGCACCAAGAGAACCCTGCCCAGCATTGTTGACTAGAACATCAATACGCCCAAAGCGTTCCACAGCAGATTGAACAGCCGCAAGTCTATCCTGGGCGTTGGTTACATCCAGCCGAACGGCAATTGCATTCTCTGGGTATATTTGTGCCAATTGAGAAACTTGTTGGGGTTTTCTTGCTGTCAACACAACTTTGTCACCGCGTTCTAAAACCGCTTCTGCTAGAGCGCGACCGAATCCGGTTGACGTTCCGGTGATTAAATAAACTTTACTCATGGATTTTTCAAAAGATAAAGGTTTTTCTGTAAGTTCAAACACAGGTATTGTCAAATTAAACTGATTGAAGGTCAAGCAGCTAATATCTATCTTTTGGCAGAAATTTGTAGGCGGTCGCCAAGCTAATCAACGCTGTACGATGATCTAAGCGAAAAAAAGTTCAGTCTGCAAACAAGTTGTGATTAACCTACGCCCCGCCACCTTAGCCGATTTGAATTTGTTGCGACATTGGGATGAGCAACCTCATGTGATTGCTTCAGATCCTAATGATGACTGGGATTGGGAGGTAGAACTTGCTCGTTCTCCCGATTGGAGAGAGCAATTGATTGCGGAAATTGATGGTCGTCCTATAGGGTTTATCCAGATCATTGATCCAGCACAAGAGGATAGCCATTACTGGGGTCATGTTGAAGAAAATCTTCGTGCAATTGATATCTGGATTGGTGAAGAGATTGATTTAGGTAAAGGCTATGGAACACAAATGATGCGGCTTGAACTTGCTCGATGTTTTGCTGATCCACTTGTGACAGCTATACTTGTTGATCCACTAGCCAGCAATACCCGTGTTCATCGCTTTTATGAACGCCTTGGCTTCAAATTCATTGAGCATCGCTGTTTCGGTGACGATGAGTGCTTTGTTTATCGCCTAAACCGAGAAGATTGGCATCATACAAGTGAAGTGTATGTCTAGATCAATTTCTTGCGCTCGTTGAATGGTCAGTTGATTTTCCCAATCATCAAGCGATCCCTTGATGTAATGTTATCGAAAAATTGGGTTTAAAACCCCGTCCTTACTTGGGCAAGCTCAGTAACCATCTAGGGCGGCTTTTGGTACAATATGGGATGTGGAAGGGTAATTAACCACCTGTGATCGCCATTTCTAGATGCTGGTTTATCGTTGTTTGTTATTAGACAGACATCTCTGTCCGTATTATCTCGCAGTCTTTTTCAGAAATCAAATATGATTCCTATAGAAAATAGTTGTTGTGTTTAAGCTTCTCAGGTCTAAAGATGCTGAGATTTCTAAAGAGTCCATAGAAGAACTTTCTTAGGCGCACTTAAAGCACCTCTACTGATTCCAACTAAATCAAATTTAGCTATCATCGCTACTTTTCGGATAATATTTGCAGCCCCGTTACAGTCTGCATTTATCTTGATTCCAGTTGCTGTTTTGAATAAACCGCGATTGGTTCTAACACCACTGCTTTTCCACCCTTTGGGTTTTGCGCCAAATTTAGGTAGAACATCATCATCTAAGAACGATGTTTTTGAAGTATAGCTTTCTTCTGTTTCAATAAAGTCTATTCCGTATTGTTCACAGAGTTGTTCAATGCGGTTTTTTAGTTTTGCTGTTGGGATTTGGACAAACTTTTGATTGTTCTTTTTGCCCATATCAGCACCATCTTTTTGACCCTTATTCCAACCAAAAACTATTGAACCGATTTTATTATCAATGCAGTGGTTAATTACAATTCTTGCCGCTTTGTTTATAGCGTCACGCATTTGTCTATTGCGCTTTTCTGTGATCGCTGCAAGTCGGTTAGACCAAAAACCTTGAGGTTTATTTTCTTTGATTTTAGCAACTGACCTGTTGTACCACTGATTCAAACTTTTGAGATGCAATCCATCAACAATAAAGGAAGTCCCAATATTGGAAACACAGGTTAGCCAATTATTTAAGCCGTGGTCAATTCCTAGCACCTTAGATTTATCAAGCTCAACTACATTTATAGTTTGCTGATAAACGAACTCAGCATAAAAACATCTATTTCTTGGTAAAATTCGCACCTCTCTGATAGATTTAAAATCTAGATTTGCAGGCATTGGTAGATAGAAACCATCAACCCCGAACCAAGTTTTTACCAAACTTCCCAAGGGGAATCGAAGTATTCCGTCTTTCAACTTAAGAGAACGCCCGGTAAAAGTTGCTAGTGCTAAACCTCCAGATGTCCTGTAATTCGGTAATCTAGGGTTTTGAGTAACTATACCTTTTTTTATCCCCTTGACTAGTCCCATGTAAGATTTGAACGATTCAGCCACGCCAGCTAATATTTGCTGTGCAGTATCTGAATACAAAGCTTGATAATGCTTGTTCTTTTGAATAGTCCCTATCTGCTTATGTAAATCGACTTTACAAGGGAATTTACCAGTTTTAAAATAATATTGACGACTGTAATAAATTCCACAGTTAATCAAATTATTTGCTTCGGTACAGACGTACTCAAGCAAGGCTTTTAATCCATTGTCTGGAGTAATTAAAATCTGCTGGCATCCGTAAGACATCGTTTGCTTGTAACTATGTTGTATAGTTAGTATATCAACATGTATAGCTAATTACAATGCCATTCCAGAAAAAGAACAAGTTAGGTTTTACAAGTAAACAGCCATTCGACAAAGACCCTGTTTGCTTTAAAGTATTGCCCGGTGTCAAAGACAAACTAAAAAGCGTTCCTGACTGGCAAGAACGGTTAAGAGAATTTGTTGATAGACTTATTGTTGAGGCAAAGACTGAAGGCGACTAAAGTCGTTTCTCCTGCGGAGACCCTGCGCGAACGTGTCGCTTTCCTCTCAGCACTGAAGTGACTGAGCTTCCCCCATCCCGTGTTTTTCCTGTGAATAATACTTTTGCAGTTACATTTTTCTTCAAAAAGCTGTTTCTTAAACCCTGCTTTAATAAATCATTATCTTCAGATAATGCCCGTATGTTAATTAGTAAGCAACGAAACCTTTGTATTAGTTTTTCAATTTTTTAGAGAAGAGAAAATGAAAAAGTTTAGCAGTTTGATGATTGTCGGAGCAATATTGTCGATTAGTGCGCCGGCTTATGCTGAAAGTCGAGCGGTCAATATCAGTATTGGAAGTACTGGTGGTGCATTAGATGATGCCGCTTTGCGAACAGTTCGCCAAGTGATCGGGTTTGCGGTTGGCACTGGCACTGTCGATAAATTCATAGTCTATAGTCCCAGATCAGGTTCTCCTATTCCCATTGAAGGAGGTTTGTCTGCTTGTGCTGAAGCTGGCTTCGGTATAACTGATGCCAAATTTAAAGCTTTTATCCAACAGTTACGTTCAATTACACCCCGTTCAGGAACTTTCTTAAATGTAGAACTTGCTGCAAGTTGTAGACTCAACTAAAAATGTTGGTACAAGGGTAGCTGTTATTGCATAGTGGTTGTTGTCTATGACTTCAGTTGCACCGTCAGAATTTGGGATGGAGAACTGACAGTAGGGCTTCAGCATCTGAAGTTCTACAACTATCTGCCTGCTGAATGTTAGCAGATGCAGCAGATATGCGATGGCGGAACGCCCAGCTTCCCTACGGGACGCTCCGCGAACGCTGATGGTCTACGACCGACCGGAGATCATCGCATCAATCAGGTGTAAGCTAATCAGCATTTAAGTTGCATAAAGCCAGGGCTGAAGACCTTACTACAAGCGAATCAGTCTGGAAAAATGAATGACGATTAGCTTATGAAGTGTAAGTCAGATTACAATCCATGTTGTGCTGTAATTTTTCCAGCCCAATTTTGATTGTTTCGCACCATTGTTGTGTGACATATCGACCTTCAATTGCTCTAGCTAATTCTCCAGTGATGTAACTGTACTCAGTGCTAAACCTGGACTGGTTTCTAAAAATTAAAGCATCGTGAAGGTATCCTAAATGATTGGGTAATTCAGTCCCCATTTTTTCGGGAAGTTGTGAAGCTACTTCAATGATCTGGTGCTTAAGGTTTGCTACTTCAGCATTTACTTCATTTAAAGTTAAGGTTTCTAACTGTAAACTTGAGCCTGCAAGATTTACGATGATACCTCCATCTAATTTGATCTGATAATGTCTTCGTAAATGGGAATAACCAGTGATATCGTCAAGTACCTTACCATGCTGTTCACGATAATCCCCATTATTCACCACTACACGGTTGTTTTTGTAAAAATCACTCATAATTGATAGCGCACTGAAGTTCAACTATCAACCAGCTACACTCTTAGCTCAAATTCTTCCAGAAGTAACAAGAAATATCTTACTTTAGGTAGAAAACACAGCGTGATTCCTTTTTTTCAAAAAATACGAACGTGCAGGTGATCTGCGATGGCGTACAGCCCACACCCTGGCGATCACATCAGCCGGAGGAGTCGGTGCAGAGGTTTTTGGAGTCATTGGGGAAGCTGAATCGGGTTTATTTGACGGCACTGGAGGAAAAAGTGTTAAGTTTGCTGGAGTCGGGAATTCAAGGTTAATGTACGTTAACTAATGTTTGACTGTCCTCTTAGTTACCTCTGGTTGAAATAGGCTATTTATGTAGTGCTACGGAGATTTACAAGATGTCAAAAAACAGCCAGAGCAATTCTAAAGGTAACGTAAAGCAAGAAGACTCTGTTGGTTCGTGCATCCTTGAAGCACTTACCGAAAGTGAAATTTCCCAGCTACTCGATGAATTATTTGCAGTTTTATCCGACGAACAGCGAGTAACTGCCTTTGCTCAACTACAAGGGAATACCCAGGAGACTTTAATTCAAATCATCGCTCCACCTCAAACAGTAGAACAAGTAAAAACAAGCAAAGCACAACCAACTTCTTTGGCAAAGTTAGCTCAAACTTGGTCGGAATTATGGGGAGAATGGAATCAAATTATTTGGCAAGCATCCCAGGAAGAGGGGAAATATATAGTCCAAGAAGTAAGCTGGGAAGAACCTTATTTTGATGATTGTACTTTTGTAGAAGATTTAGAAGCAGTTGCACAAAAGATGAAGCCATTGGTAAAAACAGCTTTTGAGAATGGCTTTAGTAATGATGATGGTTTTGCAGCCAGTTTGTTGTCAGCAGAAAGCGAAATCGCTGATGGTATACCCGACTGGATGGAAATTGCTAATGGTATTCATTTGGAAGGAGCGACAACCTATTGTCTGTTGGAGTGGGAATGGTTGTTGGTGCAGAAACAGGGAGAAAATGGGTTTAAATTGGCTCAAAAAATTAGGGCATGGGAAGAAAAGTTTTCTGACACTAGTTTAGATGATGTTGTTGTGATCGATTTCTTTTCTAATTTACCCGATGTTCAAAAAAAATTAATTTTAGATGGAATGACAGCCAATCGAGAGGTTCAAGAGTGGAAGTATGACATAGAAAATACTCACTCTTATTGGCATATCCTTTACATGGAATTGATGCAGCAATTTGCCACGCCAGAGGTATATTTGAGCAATCTTCGGGCTACTATTTTGCAACAATGGCAAAATGGTTTACCTGTAATTGAGGATTTGTTGACTAAACAGGAATATCGAGAAAGTCTGATAGTAATTCAAGAGACTTTGGATGCTTTATTAAAAAACAAGCAAGATAAAAATCCTTGGACACCAGAAAATTCGCTGCTATTTGTAACATTGGGTGGATTTTCTTACGATTCTGGGAATGGTGAAAAGCAAAAAACTTTACTTCGCTATTACCAGCAAGCTGTTCGAGAATTGGGAGAAATCGAACGGGCGAATGCTTTGGAAATTCAGTGTATTACTTTTGATTGTTGTTATGACTGGTCGAAAATGTTCAAAGCTTTTTCTGATATACCAGTTAGTAAAAATACTCAGCAAGCCTTATTTACTTCTTGGCGTGAATCGATAATTAAACGTGGTACACCTTACAGATACTCAGATTTTTATACAAATATAAAAACCGTAGATACTTGGTGGTTACATTGGTTACTCGATAGTATTACGACTGAAGAAAAAGGACATACTTGGTTTAGGCAAAAAATTATCGAGTGGTTAGAGAATTTACCTGGAGAGCCAGCACAACTAGGTAGGGAGTACAATGTAATACATTTGTTAACAAGAGATTTGACCCAAATAAAGTACCAGGGAAAATCCCCATTACCTAAATTTTATGAAGTTGTGATTCAATCTAATCAACTATCGACACCGGATGATATTTCTAGGAGAATGTATCTCCAAGAATATGCACCCCCCGATTTGTGGGAAAGAGTAATGGCTTATTGGCAAGCAAACTTACACAATTTCGTACCATTACCAGAAGCATCCCAAAACTCAGATTATACGAAAAATGCACAATGGATGTCTGCCTTGAAAGAGTTAGCACCACAGGATTATCATGACTTGTTATCCCAATGGAAAGTCCAGCACAAGCGACGATCTAATTTGTGGAAGGCGATGAGAAATTTGGGATTGACATAAAGTCAAACTATGGTTTGTAAATGTGGACTCACTTTAGGTAAGTATGCTCCTCTTCACAAAGGGCATCAATTTGTAATTGAGACAGCCCTAGCAGAAATGGATGAAGTGCTAGTGATAATCTATGATTGTCCAGAAGTAACTGCTATACCGTTAACAGTTAGAGCTAGATGGTTGCGAAAACTTTATCCAAAAATTCAGGTGATAGAAGCATGGGATGGGCCAACAGAAGTTGGTAATACACCTGAAATTAAAAAGAAGCATGAAGAATATATTTTGAAAAAATTAAACTCAAAGAAGATTACACATTTCTACTGTAGCGAATTTTATGGTGAACACGTAAGCCAAGCATTAGGAGCAGTTAATCGACTAGTAGATTGTGATCGTAAAAAATTTCCAATTTCAGGAACAAAAATCAGAGAAGATCCTTACACTTATAGAGATTATTTACACCCTGATGTTTACCGTGACTTAATTATCAATGTTGTTTTTTTAGGTGCGCCCTCGACTGGAAAAACAACGATTGCATCCCATTTAGCAAAAGAGTATAGAACAGTGTGGATGCCGGAATATGGACGCGAATATTGGGAACAACATCAAATTAACCGACGACTTTCGCTTTCTCAATTGGTAGAGATAGCCCAAGGACATTTAGAACGTGAAGAAACTTTACTTTTGCGAGCTAACCAATACTTATTTACAGATACCAATGCTTTAACGACCTATCAATTTTCAATGTACTATCACCAAAATGTTGCTCCAGAGTTAGCAGAACTAGCACATCAGGCTGTATCTCGATATGATTTAGTATTCTTATGTGATACAGATATACCTTATGATGATACTTGGGATCGCTCTGGGGAAGTAAACCGTAGTATATTCCAAAAGCAAATTAAAAGTGATTTAATTTTGAGAAAAATTCCTTTCTTTGTTCTGCGTGGTAATTTAAGAAGACGCATTAACATTGTCAAAAACATATTGACATCATATCAAAAATATCAAAATATTCTAAATTTATTTCCTTAATCATTAATATAATATGTTTGATTTTTGGAGTATTAATAATATTGCTTTTAAAGTTTTAGATTATCCCATGAGTTATATTGAGCTTTTGGGAACAATTTTCTATTTATGGTCAGTCTTGCTAATTTCTCAAAGAAAAGTTCTAACTTGGCCTATTGGCATAGTTAGCGTTTTGCTTTACATGATGCTTTTCTATCAAATTCGTTTGTATTCAGACATGATAGAGCAAATTTATTACTTGGGTATGAGTATTTATGGTTGGTGGCGATGGAGTAGACCCAAACTAAATAGTGAAAAGAGTTTCAATGTTCGATATAGCCCACCAAGCAAAATAGTTTTAGCGGCTTCAGTAACAATAGCCATTTCCTTTTTAGTAGGAGCAGTAATAAGTCAGATTCATACAATACTGCCACTACTATTCCCGGATAAAGCTTCTTTTCCTTACTTAGATGCACTCACAACAATTATGAGTTTTACTGCAATGTGGCTGATGGTACAGAAGAGGATTGAAAGCTGGTGCTACTGGATTATAGTTGATATTATTGGTATCTGGTTATATTACGTTAAAGAAGTAAAATTTGTTGCTTTACTTTATGTAGTTTTGTTGTTTATGGCAATGAACGGTTTAATATCTTGGCTCAAAGTAGATAAGGTGAGTCATAGTTAAAGCTGTAATTGCCAGATGTTTGTTATTAAGTGGAACAATTAGTTTAATAATGTTCCTTTCTTCTTTACTTTGCTATATTTTCAGAAGTTGAACTGTAAGGAGTATGTCAAAATATATCATGTGTTTCCACGGAATGCTCAATTGTATTAGGGCTTTTACTTTATACGATGCTCATAATTATTGTTTTTAAATTACGTAGACTTCATAATCTTAAATTTATTAGACGCTTTATTGTATCTGTAAATTTAATAGCTGTTTCTTAACAGCTTCTTAAATTTAATTTGGTTAAATCTATCATAGTAGTAACAGCTTAGATGATTGATATTGGAAGAGTAATTCATCAATATAGGCTGCTACTCCATGAATAAGAAATGGGCAGTTAAAAGGCTGACGATCAATCTCACTTCGAGTGAAGCTGAGAGATTAGAAAAATATTGCTCAACAACAGGACGACCAGCAACAGATGTAATTCGAGAGTTAATTCGTTCTTTGCCATTTGAGGAAACATCAAACGCAAATTGAGATTTTGACCCAAGAGCGATCCCTTAATTAAAACCCTGTTAGTAACGTGCTAGCAATCATGAACTTGATCCAAATCACAGTCTGAAAGAAAAATACAAGTTACCTTTGATACAAAGAGCAGCAAACCCTACATAAACCAATGAACAAAGCAGCCATCATTGCAGCTTCCCTAGTGCTGCTCTCTGGAATACCAACTGTAGTCCAAGGCAGCTTACCGAGAATGACAGTGGTTAGCGTGGGTGACGGAGATACATTGCGTGTTCGCAATCAGCAGGGTCAAGCAATTACTATTCGGCTGGGTTGTGTTGATGCACCTGAACTCAAGCAAAATCCTTGGGGGCAGCAGTCTAGAACTCGTCTCCAGCAATTTCTGCCAGTGGGTCAGTCAGTACAAGTTCGGTCAATTGAGCGCGACAAGTACAAAAGACTTGTTGCTGAGGTATTTATCAACAACCGCTCAGTGAACCTGATAATGGTGCAGGAAGGGCAGGCTGTGGTTTATCGGCAGTATCTCAAAGGATGCGATCAGCGAAGCTGGGCGGAACGCCATCGCACTAAAGACCAATTTCTCCAAGCTGAGGCTGATGCTAAACAACAGAAGTTAGGCTTTTGGAATCAATCGCAGCCCGTGATGCCTTGGGATTTCAGGCGAGGGAAGAAAAATACTCAGCCTCAAGTGCAATCATGCGATCAGCTACGCTCTTGCGTTACGCCATCGCTCTTACCCTGATTTTTGCATTCCGCCCAATGCGCCAGATTTGGATTGCGGTGATATTCCTTACCGCAGATTTAGGGTAAATCAGCCAGATCCGCATGGGTTCGATAGAGATAGGGATGGGATTGGTTGTGAGAGATAACTATTAGATTTGTGGGTTTAATTATTAAGAAATTAAACGTACTTGCTTGCATATCTATGGCAAATACAAATGAAAAGTATATAGCAATTGTTGGGAGTTTCATCTTATGACCAACTCAATTATTAGCCCGGTCGAGCAGAGCGGAGTTACACAAAATCTCTCAGAAAACTTCATCCTGACAACCTTGGATGACTTATCTAATTGGGCGAAAATGTCCAGTTTATATCCCATGATGTTTGGTACAGCCTGTTGCTTTATGGAGTTTATGGCTGCTTACGCATCTCGCTTTGACCTGGAGCGATTTGGTATGATTCCTCGTGCTACTCCACGACAGGCAGACTTATTAATTACGGCAGGCACAATCACAATGAAGTATGCACCGAATTTGGTGCGACTTTATGAACAAATGGCAGAACCAAAATATGTGATTGCAATGGGAGCTTGCACTATTACAGGCGGAATGTTTAGTGTTGATTCTCCCTCGGCAGTGCGTGGTGTAGATAAGTTAATCCCAGTTGATGTTTACATTCCTGGATGCCCACCCAGGCCAGAAGCAGTCATTGATGCAATTATCAAACTGCGGAAAAAAATTGCCAATGAAAGTATACAAGAAAGACAGCAGACTCAGCAAACTCACCGTTTTTACAGCATTCGCCATCAAATGAAGGCAATTACACCTGTGCTTGATGGGCAATATCTAAGAAGTTCAACCCGTGAAGCTCCACCTCAAGAAATTGCTCTGGGAATAGGATTAGAACCAGTACCGCAAAAAGGTAGAGGCGTATATTCAACAGCATGAAAATCGTAGTAGGTAAAAACCCCACCCCAGGTGTCTGGCTGAATTAATTGCGTTGGCGTTAGCATTGCCGCAGGCTATTGCGTCCTTCTCTACGAGAGGCTACGCCAACGGAGCGGGGCAGGAGCATCGTAGCGAATTGCGAATTGTTTTAATATGTACCTCATCCACACGAAACCTCTGTATTAGTTTTTCAATTTTTTAGAGAAGAGGAAAATGAAGAAGTTCACCAGTTTGATGATTGTCGGGGCAGTATTGTCGATGAGTGCGCCGGCATTGGCTGAAAGTCGTGCTGTTAATATCAGTATTGGCAGTATTGGTGGTGCATTAGATGATGCTGCTTTGCGAACAGTTCGCCAACTTATTGGGTTTGCGGTCGGTACTGGCACTGTCGATAAATTTATTGTATATAGCCCTAGAAATGGTTCTCCTATTCCCATTGAAGGAGGTTTGTCTGCTTGTGCTGAAGCTGGCTTCGGTATAACTGATGCCAAATTTAAAGCTTTTGTTCGGCAGTTGCGTTCAATTAAACCCCGTTCAGGAACTTTCTTAAATGTAGAACTTACTGCAAGCTGTAACCCCAACTAAAAATGTTGGTAATTAACTCTCTTGTTTGACATACTCACCGCACCTTCAGGTGCGGTGAGTATGTCAAAGCTATATTTGTTGATCCACTAGCCAGCAATACTCGTGTTCATTGCTTTTATGAACGCCTCGGCTTCAAATTCATCTAGCATAAATGCTTCGGTGACAATGAGTGCTTTGTTTATCGTTTGAGCCGAGCAGATTGGCACTGTAAAAGGGCTTTGTTGCATGAAAGGAAAAAAGGACACACCAATCCAAAGTAAGGATAGGAATTAGTCTTCGACTTTATAAGAGTAGGGCTTACCTAACTGGATCATGCGGTTAAGCGTAGCACATTGCAGAAATAACTCGACAGCCTGGTTATCCCTGTTATGTCACTCTCGGAAAACAATAATTAAAGCAAGATTCTAAACCTTTGATTTAATCAAGCTTTCAGCCTTTATTTTCTAACAGAAACTAAAATTTATAGCCAAAATCCGAAAATTAAAGCTCTGAAAGGCTTCCAGCGATTGGGTTCTCTTAAAATGACAAAACAGGGTTATCAAAAAAGCGTCGTCTCAACTTGCCACCAAAGATGGTTTTGAGCCGAAAGATGGCAGTTTCAGATAAAGAACGGCGATGATATCCGCTTTCTTGTTTCCATTGTTTACGTCCAACTTGGTTCACTCTTCGCAAATTTTCATCTCTGGGATAGGGTGGGGAATGAGGATGTGTTTGTTGCATTTTGGCGTTGATACGTGGTGGAATTGCGGCTCTCGCCCCGCGTTGTGAAATAGTGTCGTAACAACCTTTTGTGTCATAGCCACTATCACCAGATACTTGCTTTATAGGCAGATCTATCTGTTCCAATAAGTCTGGCAGCACCTCACAATCCGCTAAATCATTAATAGTGGCTACCGCAGCCAAAATTTCTCCACTCCCCTCATCGACTCCTAAATGTAACTTGCGCCAAGTCCGTCGTTTACCAACCCCATCTAAACCTCCGGGGTACTCCCCCGGAGGTTTAGATGGCTAAATACCTATCCTCGTCCTGAGAATATTTTATATCTGGTGCAATAAGGACAAATGCGGGAGTAGTATTTTGCAGTTGCTCCCCAGCCGCTTCTTTGGTGCGACCTCGCAATAAAGCTTCTCCGCATTGCCTTCAATACCAAAACGGTGACGCAGAAAAATACGTAGAGTATAAGCTCAATTCGTCAAGTTGGACGCAAGCTACTGGAATTTAGCCAACCCAAGGTGTAGCATAAGTCATCAACACTGCTATGCCAACTGTGTAAATTCTATGGAACTGCTGCATCAACCAGAAGATATTGTTGCCCAGCGATACCGTATCATCAAAATTTTGGGGGAAGGTGGTAGCGGTACTACATACTTAGCTGAAGATACAGATAGCCATCAGTTGGTAGCGATGAAAGCCTTGTCACTGCATCGGTTGAATGATTGGAAGCTGATGGAGTTGTTTGAACGGGAGGCGAAAATTCTCTCACAACTCCATCATCAGGCAATTCCCCGTTATCTGGGCTATTTTCACACAGAAACTATATTAGAGCATTGTTTCTACATAGTCCAAGCACAAGCGCAAGGAAAATCTTTAGCAGCCTTAATTGCTGATGGTTGGCGCACTACAGAAGACGAAGTTAGATATATAGCCACGCAAATCTTAGAAATTCTCGTTTATCTCCACTCCCTCAATCCCGTTGTTATCCATCGGGACATCAAACCCCAAAATATTATCCGCCGTGATGATGGAAAGGTATATTTAGTAGATTTTGGTGCAGTCCAAAATACCTATTATAATACTTTTATGCGTGGTAGTACGGTAGTAGGAACATATGGTTATATGGCTCCAGAGCAGTTTCGGGGGCAAGCTGTACCTGCTACTGATTTGTATGGTTTGGGAGCAACGATACTTTTTTTACTAACGCACCGTTCCCCGGCTGATTTGCCGATGGAACGGCTGAAGATTGATTTTCGTCACCATGTGCAGATTAGTGATGAATTTGCTGACTGGTTAGAGAAAATGTTAGAGCCGGATGTGGAAGAACGTTTTAGTTCTGCTATTGAAGCTTTAGTCTCTCTGAGTGGTGAGCAGGAGATCACAGCTAAGGTCAGTACTCCTGTATCTGGGAAAACTATCGCTGGAGTAGGAGCAACTATTGCTACATCAACAATGGCGATCGCTCTGCTGAATGCTTACAAATGGCTATTCTTGGGTGTGTTTGGCATTATACCACTTTCTAGTATGTGTCAAAACACTGATGCCATCAAAGACTATTATCACCAAGTACATAATGCCAATGCTTTAGTGATGGAGTCATCGCCGAATGGTGAAAATGAGCGAATGTCTTTGTTGGTATGCACAATTCATCGTCATAACTTTAAGGGAACGGAATTTTTAATCACTCAAGGTGCGGATGTTAAACTTCCAGATCGTCAGGGTAATACACCCTTACACCTACTATTTCTTGAGCCATTTGATCCATATATTCCGGGAGATGACTACCAAATAGCCAAAATGTTAATTGCTAGAGGTGCAGATATTAACCTCCAGAATCAAAAAGGTAAAACCCCTCTACAATTAGCAGTGCAAACCTCTCAACCGCAAATAATAAAACTACTGCTCAAATCAGGTGGAGATATCAATCAGCGCGATCGCAGTGGTGCAACTTTACTACATTTAGCCATATCTAAAATTGATCAGCCAGTCTATGACAGAGTTAACACAGACACTCAAGAGATGATCCAACAGCTAATTAAAGGGGGAGTGAATATCAACGCCACAGATAATCAAGGCAGAACTCCACTGCATCAAGCAGTATTAAGTTACGAAACAACAGCTATAGAACAATTGCTTAAACAGGGAGCAAATGTCAATGCTGAGGATAAAAATGGTAATACACCATTGCAATTGATCACTAAAAACTATATTGGCGATTCAAAAGATAAATATCTCTCTTCAGAAAATCAGGCGATCGCCGACATTTTGAAAAAGAATGGCGCGAAGGAGTAAGCAGAAATCAAGTATCTATGGAATTAATACATCAACCAGGAGACATAATTCAACAACGATACCGCATCTTAGAAATTTTGGGACAAGGTGGGGTAGGTATTACGTATGCATCCGAAGATTTAGAGAGTGGCGATCGCGTGGCACTGAAAGCTCTGTCATTCCGGCGGATGAGTGACTGGAAAAAAATAGAATTGTTTGAAAGAGAAGCAAAAATTCTCTCCCAACTCTATCATCTGGCAATTCCTCGTTATCTCGATTATTTCCAAGTAGACACAGGCTCTGACAGATTCTTTTATATTGCTCAACAACTTGCGCCAGGTAAATCTCTAGCCACATTAATAGAAAATGGTTGGCAACCCCAAGAAAAGCAAGTTCGACACATCGCCATACAAGTTTTAGAAATTCTTATTTACTTACAATCCCTCAAACCCCCAGTTATTCACCGCGATATTAAGCCTCAGAATATTATCCTCAACTTTTCCCCAACAGCAAAAGATAGGGGAGATATATTTTTAGTAGATTTTGGTGCAGTACAAGATACCTATCACAATACAGTCACAGGTGGCAGCACAGTAGTAGGAACTTATGGCTATATGGCTCCCGAACAGTTTCGTGGACAAGCTGTGTTAGCAACAGATTTATATGGCTTGGGAACTACACTACTTTTCTTGCTGACTGGAAAATCCCCAGCAGATTTACCACAACGCCATCTCAAAATAGATTTTCGTCCCCATGTTCGCATTTCCCCAGATTTTGCTAACTGGTTGGACATTATCCTGGAGCCAGTCAGTGATGACAGATTTCCCTCAGCCAATTTAGCCTTAGCTGTACTGCGAGGAGAAAAACAGATTCAAGATGTTATATCCCATTTTTCTTTAACAAAACCACAGCGACCAAAAAACAGTTCTATTATCTTCCATAAAACCGAAGCAGAATTAACTATAGAAATTCCTCCCAAGCAATTACGTAACTATGCTAGTTGGTTTATTTCCATTATTCTCTTGATAGGAAATGGATTTTTTTTACTCACTTTCTGGGTCTTATTTTTTGAATACTTATCTTTTTTAAATTTATTTGGATTTATTTTTATGTGCTTTTTTTTACTCACATATTTATTCTTAATTTTGCCGAGGATTGCAGATTATGTCCTCAGTCCCATCTCAAAAACTAGAATTAAAATTAACCAAAATGGATTTTGGTTAAAGCGTTGGTTGTTAGGTTGGTCTTTTCAAAATTGTCATGAATATGTATTAGATATTAATGATGTTATTGCCAAACCTATGCAGCCAATTACGGTTTCTGCATTTAATAAAACACTCAGAAAATATCGCTTTGCTTCATTATTAAGCACATCTGAAAAAAAATGGATAGTTTGGGAAATTAGGGCATTTTTAGATAAATTATCTTGAATTAACCCTCTTCTAAGAAACCAGATTTTCTGAGGGACACCTTTACCTAAGACTTGAGATTTCAAATTATAGCCTGATTCTTGGGAATCTACGAACCCAATATTCCGCGAGGGGAGACTTGCCTTTTCTCGATAGCTTTTAAATGCCTTACGCCCTTTTATAACCAAGCTGGGGGTTGAGCAGGCGCATACAAAGTAAAACTATTTACAATGATATTCAATCTACATTGCAGGTGAATTAAAAACGATAAACTAATCAACAAGTTTGACTAAGTTTAGGTGAGTTTTTAAAAGCAGATTGCCCAGATAAAACAATAAAACCAACAGAATTAAGTTGAAGCTCCGGCTGATGAATTCCCTGAACAATAGCGAATTTTAAGAGCCTTTCTATTTTCAGTTCTTCTGCTAGAGCATTATCCCAAGTTTGTGTATGCAGACGTAAGTTTAATTGCTCTACTCTATGAGCTAATTTCTTTTCTGCTATCAGAGCATGGTGTTTACATAGTTGGATAAAGCCTTGACGCTGAGTGAGTAATGTTTTGGATGTGTCACGCACTTGATAGCAAAGATTATGCCAATCATGAGGAGCAATAAACTTGTCAATGATTTCTAAACGCTCTTTAGCAAGATTGTAATCTTGTCCTTGATGAGAGTTTTTATCTTTTTGATATGGACGTTGTAAAATGCTTAATAGTAATTCGTCTTCAGTTTATCGGCAGTATTTACAAGGTTGTGCCAAGACTAAAGACCAATTTTTCCAGGCTGAGGCTAATGCCAAACAACAGAAGTTAGGCTTTTGGAATCAATCGCAGCCCTTGATGCCTTAGATTTCCGGCGAGGGAAGAAAGGTACTCAGCCTGCAACCACGCCATCTCAAGTACAATCATGCGATCAGCTACGCTCTTGCGTTACGCCATCGCTCCTATCCAGATTTTTGCATTCCACCCAATTCGTCAGACTTAAATTGCCGTGATATTCCTTACCGCAGATTTAGAGTGAATCAACTAGATCCGCATGGGTTTGATAGGGATCTGGGTGGTATAAGGAAATTTTTGAGATGATACTTCTACGGTACTGATACTTGTTGTATTGCAGAACTGTCTGGAATATGGAAATTGTAATTGAGAGGTTGTAGCTTGTGTAAGTAAAAACCTATATTATGAGTATGCAAGTTAAAATTTTAGAAAAAACGCCCAGGTTACTAAAACTGCAACTCCAGCCGCAAGCTATATTTTACTGGTTATTTGGGGGATTATTTATCGCAGGTGGTATTCTTCTGATAGTTACATTCGGAAAATTTACAACCTTTACTTGTAATCGCATTATCAGCAATTCAGCTAGTTGCAAGTTAATTAGTAAAAGTTTGTTAAAATCTCAAACTCAATCTTGGAGTCTCTCAGAAGTAAAAGAGACAAAGCTAGATACTAGCATTACTAATGAATGGGGTAGCTACCCTCTTTTACTGCTAACCAATAATGGTGTTTTTACTATTGACTTAATTAATGCGGATAGAACTCAAAAAGAAAATTATGCAATCCAAATCAATAATTTTCTCAAAAATTCGCAAGCAACCACAGTAAATATTCATGAAGATAGCCGATTGTGGACTTACCCTTTGGGTTTATTGCTAATTGCTGGTGGTGCTGTTTGTATTGTGTATATGCAAATGAATGGTAAAATCGTCTGCATTTTGGATAAAACCCTTGGTAAAGCAACTATTAATCGTGAAGGTTGGTTTAGTAAAGACGTGACTGAGGTTAAATTAAGAGAAATTTTAGGAATCAATATGGAGGCAGCTAACGTAGAGAGTGCGACAAGTTACTATGTCACTTTCAATTTAGAAAATAGGGATGATATTTATTTAACTTCTGGCCCCATGTTTACTGCAAACAGTGGAACACAAACCATTGAGGTAATCGCTAGTTTTCTTCAGTTAGAAATTAATGATTAATTAACTATCTTAACATATCAAAGTAAAATTCCTCTAGCCTGATATGTGGTTAATGTCATCTACGACGGTAATTGGGAATATTAATGGCTCTCCCAGACTAGATATGATCAAGGTGTGTTAGGTCGGCAGCGATCGCATCGATTGGTTCTTTCTTTAGATACAGGTTTTTGGCCAAGGGTATTGCAAACATCATAAATTATTGTGGCAGCCAAATCTAAGGAAGTAGAAGTTATGATGCTCGATACTTCACCTGAAACTCAGGCAATTATTCGTAAAAGTACAGGCTGGATTATTGTTCTGAGTATTGTGCTAATGATTTTAGGAATCATTGCTATCATTATGCCTGTTGTAGCAACAATTGTCTCTGTTTCTGTTTTTGGCTGGATATTTCTGTTTGCGGGTATTGTGCGGATCATTAAATCGTTTCAATCTAAACCTATTCGTGGATTTTGGCTCAGTCTCCTGGTTGGTATTCTCTACGTTATCGCATCTGTGATTCTTCTGAGCAATCTTTTAGCAGGTGCAGTTAGCCTGACATTAGTCTTAGCTACTATTTTTATCGTAGAAGGGATTTTGGAAATTATTGCTTGCTTCAAAGCTCGGACAGGCGGTCATTTGTCCTGGTTAGTATTAGTGGACGGCATGATTACTCTGATACTGGGTATTTTTATCTGGTCTAGTTGGCCTAATAACTCGTTATGGCTCATTGGGTTATATGTTGGTGTTAGTTTGCTCTTCAGTGGTGCATCTTTGTTGTCGATTGCCACTGCCACCCGTAAGGCAGTCAGATGAAGCTAAGTATTGTTCTCAATTCTCCTCAGAGAATGATGACATTAGCCAAATAAACTCACAAGGCTAAAGGTAAAAGTTAACTTAACGAAATTAAGAAGCGATTACAAGATTTGAAGTATTAAATTTATTTATAAGAATTAATCAATTTTGGCACATAGCTTGATAAACTACTTCAAGTTCAAAACTCAGAGTGACGTTTTTCGACAGATGCAATTAGAAGAAATTTTATCTCAATTAGAATACAACACCAGAAGTTTTCCCCGGTTAGCTTTAGAAGCAGCAATCGAACAAAGAGAAGCTATAACTCCAATATTGTTATCAACTTTAGACAAGTTAAGTAATAATCTTGAAGAATTATTAGAAAAAGAAGATTATATACTACATATTCATGCGTTATATATACTTGCACAATTTAGAGAGCAGTTAGCATATCCTATACTCATCAAGTTTTTCTCTGTTCCTGGAGAAATAGCATTAGATGTTACTGGAGATATAGTAACAGAGGATTTAGGTAGAATATTTGCCTCTGTTAGCGGTGAGAATATTGAGCCAATCAAACAAATAATAGAAAATCAAGAAATCAATGAGTATGTTAGAGGTGCTGCTTTATAAGCATTATTGGTTTTAGTAGCTCAAGGAGTAATTTCTAGAGAAGAAGTCATACAAGATCATGCCAAACTATATTCAGCTTTTACGTAAGAAGAAGGAGATTATTTATGGACGGAGTTAGTAAGTGGTAGCGCACAACTGAGTGCTATTGAACTGAAAGAAGAAATTGATAAGGTTTTTGAGCAAGATTTAATTGACCCGTTTTTTCTAGATGAAGAAGATGTAAATGATGACTTACAACTGGGAACAGAAGCAGCTTTAAATAAGTTGCGCTCAAATCCACGTTACTCATTTATTGAAAATGTAATCTCAGAGATGGAGAATTGGGTTTGTTTTCAGCCAGAACAAGCCTCACAAGAAGATGATAGTTTTATTCTTCCAGAATTACTTACTTTATTGACTGCACCCAAAAAATCTAAAAAGAAAGCTAAGAAGAAGAAAAAAATGCAGGAACAGTCTCGGAGAAAAAATCGTTCCAAGAAAAAATAGGTTTAGATTGAAAAGCAGTATTAGGTTAGAAAATTAAATGGCAATAAACTACATCAACAGAAAAGGGCAATTATACTATCTTCATCAAGGTACAACTAAAACAGGTAAGCCAAAGTATTTCTTCTCAATGAAAAGCGAAGGGAATCTATTAAAAATTATACCTGATGGCTATGAAATTTACGAAAATCCTAACGCTCAGGTTTTCCTGCGAAAAGTCCAGCCTAAAGTTATCACTGATGAAGAAAAAGCAATTGTAGAAGCAGGAATCCAGAAATTTTCTAGTTTAGAAGACTACCAAATAGATATAAAGAAAGAAATAATTACTATATATACACCGGATCAAGATGTTGACCTTTTGTCAAGATTGATAAATTTTTCTTCATCAGACAAATTAAGTGAAGCTCAAAATATACTGAAGCGTTCTATCTCCTATTCACCAATGCTTCGTTTCATTTTAATTGATGAACAGAAACGAATATTTATGACCCAAAGATATTGCTTCTTGGGAAGAATTGATGATTGGAGAGATATAGGGAAACAAGATGGTATTCAGGAGCTTGTGGAAAATTATGTGAAGCATTTGGGGCAAGAATCATTCTTTGAACTTCATTAGATTAACACTAATATTTGCGAACTTATCTTATACATCAATTGTTCAACAATTTCTTATTTTTCTTCGCTCGGATACCAACCTGCGGGAATGACTTCAAAATCCCAAACATCTTGGAATATGTATATACGCCCTACCATATCCGATGGAGACAGTAAATTTTTATCACCTTCTCTCCAATCTTTTTTGTCAACAGTTCCCATAATTACGTAATTATTACCGATGATTTTGGGATTGTTTTGAATAAAAGCAGCAGCCATCAATGGCTCAATTTCTTGCTTTTTAGCAATGATTAAGTCACAACTTGGGCAATATTTACACTGTTTGTTCAACAAAAATAACTGTTGTGGTTCAATATGAATGACTAAAGGAAACTTACGAACTTTAGTCTTGGTTTCACATTTGGGGCATTTAGTAAAAGCACAGTCTTTATAAGGATTTAGAAAGAATTTGTGCCTTTGTTTTAGAGATTTAAGCGTTGTTGTAGTGACGTTCTCTCCCGTTAACCTTGCAGTATAACGGGAGCTTCTAATCTAGAACCAGATAGTTGAGAACCATCAAATTCTAAAACAGCTTCACGCTTCACAGGCTGGGTAATCCCTAAGCCTCCACGCACAGACAAGATGAGTCCCACCTCGTTAATTGCCCGATTTAAAATGTTGACTGCGGCGTTTTCATCTCTATCCATCAACAATCCACATTTCGGGCAATGATGCAAACGAACAGACAGAGTTTTCGGGACTTTGTGACCACAGCCGGAACAATTCTGGCTAGTAGAATGGGGGTTAACTCTCACGACTCGGACACCGCGTTTGACCGCCACTGCTTCCAAGATATTGAGAAATGCCCCCCATGCAGCATCCAGAATTGATTTACTCAATCGTGTTCTAGCAAGACCTTTAATATTCAAGTCTTCTACTGCGATTAAGTCAAAATCTTTGACTAATTTGTGTGCTGTTTTGTAGTGAAAATCTTTCCTTTGACGCTCAATCTTTTGATGAATCCGGGCTATGTGGTTTTTCTTTTTAGCTTGTCGCCGAGAGCCTTTTTGTTGACGAGCTAGTTGACGTTGTTGTCGTGCTAAGTGATGTTGAGTACGGCGATAAATCTGTGGAATAGGCACTGTCTATTTTACTGAGTTTCAATATGCCGTCTTTGAGGTTAGCACCTGCCTTTGGACAGTTCACTCGTGGATAAACAAAAGACCTTAATTCTCCAGACTTTTTAAATCTAGGGCGACCACCGCGTTTTCCTGATGCGTCAGGAATTAACCACCGTTCCCACGCTTGATTTAAACGCTGTAAATTGATTTGCTGAGATTCTGCCCAGATATTTTTGTAATCGGGAAACAGTATTTTCGTTTGCTTTAAATCCGCTTGCTGAGTATAGTAATTAACTCTTTCTGGGATTTCTCCAATTGGTTCACTAACTATTGAACATCGGTCAATTTGACAGCGACTTCTGTGGAGTGCATCTAACCTCTGCCCCAATGCGTAATTCCAATGACGGCGTAGTAGCTCTAATGTATTTGACATCAAAGCTATTTGCGCGGCATTAGGTAAAATTCGGTAGCAGTAAGTTAAAATCATAGTATCAGTATATCATTTATTGCTTATCGATGGAAGAGTTATATGATAAAGGTTTTCGCTCAGTTTACTCTCTTACTGCTCATATAGTCTTTGTGACTAAATACAGGAGAATGGTGATTAATGAGGCTATGCTTTCTAGGCTGGCAGAAATATTTAAAGATACCTGTACTAAATGGGAATGTACATTAGTAGAATTTAACGGTGAAGTTGATCATGTACATTTACTCATTCGTTACCATCCACAAATGGAACTGTGCAAATTTATTGCTAACCTCAAAACTGTTTCTAGTCGATTAATTCGTAAAGAGTTTGAACCTATCTTGAGCCAAGTGTATACAAAACCTGTGCTGTGGACAGGTTCTTATTTTGTTGCTAGTTGTGGTGGGGTCACAGTTGAGCAGTTAAAAGAATATGTGCAGCAACAACAATCACCTCAAAAATAAGGATTCGCTTTGCTCAGTTACAAAATGTTTGCCTCAATTCCCCACCCATCAACCTTTGGTATGATAGGCGACCCCTTGCGGCTTTTGGTTGGAATTATTTTTAGGCATTGCGTCAATTTGAATAATAATCAGATACTCAATATTTTACTAAAAATAGTTCGTAGCAAAGCATTTATATTCTGCGGTTGCCAAGGCGAAATTTTAGGTTGATAATAAAATTTGAAAAAATCAACAACTTGTAAAAATATATCTCAATATAAACAGTGAATATATAGTAAATTTAAGATTCTGTAATAATATTACCTAAATGCTTGAGAATTCTTAAAACAGCAGATAAATTGTTTAGATGTTGCGATCGCGTGGCAAATAGATCAGAAGTACCGTACTGTTTGCCCAAAGTTTTGACAAACAAAAAGCTACTACCGTTGGTGATCATGCCATACAGGGGTTGTTCTGGGTTGGGATGAACAGCCATATAAGCTAATGTTTGGGGAATTGCTAGCTCTACATCAAATGTTGTTTTCTTTGACTCAATTAAAACAATCCATAATCGACCTAGCAAAACTAAAACATCAATTCTTCCCCGTAAAATCTCCTCATTATCTCCCTGTGCTTCAATCTCAACGGATACCTCGGTTTGAAATCTGTAAGGTGCTTGATAAAAACCTGCAAGTTCCAATACTGGAGACAGTACCACCATTTTGACAGTTTCTTCCAAAAGAGTGCCATAGGAGATTTGATAGAGATAATTTTGTCGAACTTGTGCTAATCTTGTTTGCTCTGCTTCACTTAATGCAGGTAAATCAACTATCCATTCGGTAAAAAATTGACTATCTTCACTGAGTGTTAAACCTAGTTTTTCTTTGACTTGGCGGAGGGTAGTAATTTTTTCTGCAATGGCTAGGCTTGTGGTCATGGTGGAATTTGCACTACTTGCTTAATATTAGGATAATTGAGAAACCTACGGGATCTCAAAAATAATATGCGACGCTGAAGCTACATCTGATGATTTTCGGCAACCTGTTAGAGCAATTGTAACTACGGGAAAACTGAAAACAAGACCCTGTGCTGAAAATGTGGTGTCTGTTTTGCGTAGATTATCATATTTCATTTTCAGCCAGCAGTCTAAAACAGAATATTTGAATCAGGAACTCTCATGCAAGACTTATCTTTAATTAATACATTTTATGTCTATATTGATTTAGAAATTAATAAACAAAATAATATATATCGTTTAGGATTAGTATCCCCTAACTTAACTAATGATTTTTCTCCAGAAAGTTTAAGTCAAGCTTATGAAGAATTAATTCACTTAAAAAATAGCGGTATAGCTATTTGTGGTCATAACTTTCGTCGGTTTGATTATCCTTATCTTGTTCAGCAAGAACCTCAATTAGCTTCCTGGCATATAATTGACACATTAGAGTTATCAATACTCACATTTCCCTTACAGCTATCGCATAAATTAAATAAAGACTATAAACACAGTGATTATTCAAGCAACAATCCACTAGAAGATGCACAGGCAACTAGCTTATTACTTAAGCAGCAAATAGAAACACTTCAAAAAAAGCCTGATGAGATCAAACAGGTTTATGCTTGGTTATTAACTTGTGGTAATGAAAATGCTGACTTGGCATATCAACAACTCTTTAGCCAAGTTTTAGATTTGGAAGTTGAAAAACCTGTAATAGCAACTTTACCAGAAACTATGCTTAAAGGGATGAATCAATCCTATTTACAGGATATCTGGTCTAGTCCACAAACTTATGATTTTGATACAAGATTGTGTGTAGCAGGATTACTGGCTTGGAATTTTGAATGCAACCTTAATGAATCAAAACAGATTTTTTCAGATTGGCTCAGATACTTAAATTCTTTCCAAACTGTACTAGAAGATTTACGTCCGTTAAGTACAGATGAAGTTGCTATCAACTACTACTTAGAATATTTTGGTATTCCTAGTTTTCGTGCTTTGCAGGAAGAAGCAGTAAAAGCAATCATTAACAATGAATGTCCACTGGTTTTAATGCCAACAGGTGGTGGTAAATCATTATGCTACCAACTGCCAGCATATATGTACCACGAAAGGCATAAAGGTCTGACTATCGTAATTTCACCGCTTCAAGCATTGATGGCAGATCAGGTGGCAGATTTAGAACAAGGTGGGTTTTTTTTTGCCACTTTTATCAATGGAAATCTCTCAGCAGCAGAACGTCGTCAGCGACTAGAAGAATTACGGTTTGGTTCTAAAGGTTTACTATACATTAGTCCTGAACAATTACGCTCAATGAGTATCAGGGCATTATTAGAACAGCGACCTCCTGTGCTGTGGGTAATTGATGAAGCTCATTGTGTAAGTCAATGGGGACATGATTTCCGTCCCGATTACCGTTATATTCCGAAATTTATTCGTGAATTATATCAACAGCGTCAACTGCCAATGCCATTGTTAGCCCTGATGACGGCAACAGCGACAGTTGCAGTGGTAGAAGATATTAAGGATCTATTTGCTCAACATCAACTGGATATTAAACGAACAATCGATGGGGCAACAACCAGAGAGAATCTTAAGTTTGACATTATTCCGGTAGCAGGAAATAAAGAGCAAGTTCTACTAAATCAAGTCAAAGAATCTCTTGAGCTTGGTGGTAGTACGCTAGTTTATACAACTACACGCAAGAATGCGGAAAAACTGGCACAAATTTTAAGACAAAGCCATATTGAAGCTAAACATTATCATGGCAAACTTACCAAAGAACAGAAACAGCAAGTTCTTCAGGAATTTAAATCGGGTAAATTAAACGTAGTCACGGCAACTTGTGCATTTGGCATGGGCATTAACCGCAAAGATGTACGAGCAGTTATTCACCATTGCATGAGTGCTAATTTGGAGGGATATATTCAAGAAGCTGGACGGGCAGGGAGAGATGGAGAGCCAGCAGTTTGTACATTGTTATTTGACCCAAAGGATGCAGATACAGTTTTTTATTTACAAAGTCTAAATCAACTGAGTGAACAGGACTTAAAGAATGTTTTCGTTTCTACCAGAAAAATCCGCGATCGCACTTTCGGTAATGCTAAAGATGAGTGGTTTTGGGTGACAACCAATGAAATTTTTCAAGAGGGTGACTTTGATGAAGAATTTGGGCAAGAGTCAGAGCAGCAAGCAACTAAAATAAAAGTAGGTCTACATTACTTAGAGAACTTTGGTTTATTAGAAAGGGCAGAGAATTTTTCAAGTTTTATACAGTTTGAACTCAAGCATGATACTTTTGCTGAATCAATAGAGCAGTTTGAGCAATACAGCCTCATTAAAAATTTATCAAGATTTGAGTTTGAGAATTTTGAGAGGTTAATTCAAGCAATGCACGTTGCAAAAGCTTATTGCAGCAACCATGATGAACCTTTTCCACTAGATCGCCTTAGTGATGAAGCTGGAATTAGTTTACATGACCTAACTGCTAGAATCCGAGAACTACAAAGGGCAGAAGTTTGTTCGTTTGAAATACCAATTATACTGGTGATTACTAAAGGGGTAAAAGGAGATGCCCGTAGGAAGCATGAACGTATCCGCGCATTAGAAGACCAATTACTTAAAGCACTTAATGAAATGCAGGGTAATAGAGATGAGATTCAAATAAATGTACGTGGACTTGCTTCTCGACTTGACCCAGACAATAGTCAGAAAATTAGAGCATCCAGTATCATGGATATTGTAGAAGGATGGGTTGCTCAAAAATGGGTAAAATTAAATCGTCTTTCTCGTGATGTGGTACGATTACGAAATATAGAAGTTGCTGAATATCTACCAACACATAAAATTTTAACAACTACTATATTAGAAATTTTATACCAAACATTAGGTGACAAGACTGGTGCAAGATTACCTTTAAAATATGAATTGGGTAAACTTTCTGATGAAATTACTCAATCAAGTCAACTTCAATGGAATAACGAAGATTTAGAAGCTATTTTACTTTGGATGCACCAAAGAGAAATTATCCGATTGAGTGATGGACTAAATCTATTCCAACAATCCTTAAAAATTCGTATCATTAAAAATGCTAGAATCCCTAGAATAAAACGCCGTTATCCTGAAATTGAGTCTTTTTATGAACAACAAATTCGCCGTACTCATTATATGGTGCAGTATGGCAAATTAAAATCAGATGAACAGCGTCAAAAATTTGTTAGTGATTACTTCCAGGAGAATCAAGAAGAATTTATTGCCAAGTACGAATTTCCAAGACAAGATATTAATAAACCTATTCTGCCAGAAGAATACGAACGTATTGTAGATCCTCTAAATCCTGCTCAGAAAGAAATTGTTCTAGCTTCAGCAGCAACAATGGCAGTCATAGCAGGTCCTGGTTCTGGTAAGACAAGAACTATTGTTCATCGTATTGCTTATTTAATCAAGGTAAAACGGGTAGAAGCTTCACGTATTATTGTTCTAGCTTACAATCGTAATGCTGTCAGAGAATTAAGGCTACGATTGCAAACACTAATTGGTGGACAAGCATCTCGCATTCGAGTTTTTACATTTCACGGTTTAGCCTTAGCACTTTTAGGACGCACGATAGGAGAACAGACAAAATCTCAAGCAATAGACTTTGATCGACTTTTAGTTGAAGCTTGTGAGCTAATTGAAAAAGGTGAAGAATTTGAAGATATAGATGAAGATACTCAAGTACGACGAATCCAATTATTGGGAAAACTAGAATATATCTTTGTTGATGAATATCAAGATATTAGTGAAAAAGAATATCGTTTAATTAAGGCTGTTGCAGGTTTAAGTCAGTCTGAAGACGAAACACGCTCAGTTCAGATTAACCTCTGTGTTATTGGTGATGATGATCAAAATATTTATGAATTTAATGGTGCTAGTACAAAATATATTCTTCAGTTTGAACAGGAATATCAAGCTAGGCGATTGCTACTGACTGCTAATTATCGTTCAACAGAAAATATTATTGAAGTTGCTAATCGCTTGATTCAAAAAAATTCACACCGATGTAAACAAGGTATAGTAGAACAGATTCATATCAATAATGAGCGATTTGGAAATAAAGGACAGCCTATCGCAGCTTTAAAATTCAACAATATATCACAGCAAGCGGGATGGATCAAAGATAAAGTCAAAATGTGGTTAGATTTAGGCATTTTTGCACATGAGATTGCCATTTTAGCACGTAATTGGGATCAATTTAACTCAATAAGGTTACTATTAGAGAGAGAAAATATTTCTACTTATGCCTTTAAGAGTAATACTATACCTTTAGTTAAAAATCGTGCTGCTTGTCTATTAATTAATGCTCTGCAAAAAGACTATAGCATTGTATTAAGTCCTGAAGAATCAGTCGAAGAAAGATTTAAAGTATTTTTTGAACGCACTGGTCGTTTTTTAACAGAACCTACTGTTAAAACATTAATGAACATCGCTAAAGACTTAGATAGAGAGCGAGGTTATGGACATGAAGATTTAGGTCTACCAATCAGTATTGATGAAATTTTAACTGCTATATTTGAGTTTAATGAAAGTGGTGAGAATTTTGCACAACAGAGTTCAGTTTTAGTTACTAGTTGTCATGGCGTGAAAGGATTAGAGTTCCAGAAGGTTATTTTATTAGGTAATGGATTTCAAACTAATTTGAACAAGATTGAATCGGAGAGAAGGCTTTTTTATGTTGCAATGACTCGCGCTAAAGAAGAACTGATTATCTGTTCTACCCAGCAGAACCAATTTATACAAGAATCTGGTTTAGTAGCGCAATTAGTAACATATCCTGAAAGTCAACTTCCTCAATTGATGCACTACTTTGATTTAACTCCTGCTGATGTAAATTTGGGGCATAGAACTACGCAACATCGGCAGAATATCATTAAAACATTGCGTGAAGGAATTAATTTACAATTAAAAGCAAATCAATTGGGCAATGGTTGGAATATTTTTACAGAGTCTCATGAACAAATTGGCTGCTTGTCACATAACGGAACAAAACTTCTTTGCAATAAAAATATTCATCCTAATCAGTTTAGGTTTCAAGCTAATGAAGTAACTGTACGATACATTTATCACCATATTAAAAGAGATGATGTAACAGGGCATATTTTAGAAGATTGGTTTGTTGTGATTCCTAAAATTCGAGTTTGCCGTTAAAACCTCCTGAATTTACTTAAACGGCTGTCCCCACAAATCCCAATTTTCTTTGTTAAAAGGCGATCGCCATTTGACAATCAAACTCAGTTCCAACTGCTGCCGCGCTCGTCGCTCAACGGGGGCATCCCACCAAAACCCAATGTTAACAGCCGTCTTCATTTGGTAGTGATAATGTAGGTCTTGGTAACTGCTGATGTAATGCTTGCAGTCATGCGTTCCTCGCCAACGTTTGTTGCTTCGTTTGGTTTCTCCCGTGTAAAGCAACAGGGAAGCCGCAGAATCAATGACAAAGTACAAAGCGGCTTGACCAAAATCATCAGGCATTCTGTAAAATGCCATCGGTTGTAAGTGCAACGTGAACGGGTCTATGGCTTCTGGATCGCAATGTGTTGGTGTCAGGTCAAACAGTGTGGCTTGCTGAGGTGATTGGTTTACTCTTACCTGTTGCTGATGAGTCAGTATGCGCGACTTCCATTGCTGTAAAGCATCAGCACTCATCAGCAGTGTGTCTGCTTTACTGCCGTAGCTGGGTGCAATTGTGTTATTGGCGAAGAGGTTGAGTTGCTGGGGTTCCAATGGCTTTGGTTGAATGCGACCAGAGCTATGATACGGTATCACGGTAGAAAAAATACAACTGCGTAGGCGTAGCCCGCCGTAGGCATCGCTAACGATTGCTCAAACTAGGCACTCATGGATTGGGAACTCAACAAACCAGACAAATCTAAAACTCGCTGTGACCAACCGTAAGCAACATCTGCAATGTTTGCCGTTTGGCTTGATTGAGACTTAATGTTGTCCCAATCGCGTTGCCAATCTTGTAATACCAATTGAAGTTGATTTAATTCCCTGTGATTGATTTGGGTGTTTTGCTGTATTAAAGACAAATAAAACAGGCTTTCTTCTAACACTACTGGGACTACTTGATGACAATCGCTACTTTGTACCCAAGACTTCAGGTGTGCCAGACTTGATGCTAATTCTCCCAATTGATGCGATTGGTCTAAAGCTAAGAAACTAACTTTGATTGCACTCCAGTTAGGCATTATGAACCTCCTAGCAATTGTTGGGTAATTTGGCTAACTTGTTGCCGAACTTGCGGCGATTGTATGATCATACTTCGATTGTTTTGACTGGGGCGAATGTTAATGATGGACTCAAATACGATTTCTTGAGTATAAGGCGACCAGTCAGCACCCCAAATATCGCGTTGTCGGCTTCCGTCCTTGAGTAGTTCTTGTTCACACTCATAATGCCGAATACCGCCGCCTGCCAGAATCTTGCGCTCGATGTCTACTGCTATTTTAATAAATACATCCCAAGTTTTCAGCATGGACTCTATTTGTTGGGGAGTAGCAGGCTCACGGATAATTAAAATCAATTGCAATTAGCCTTACTTAATGAGTAACTATATCAATTTATACAATAGTTGGTTTTAACAAACAACTAATTTTAGCTTGAAGCGTAGATTGAAAGAGTTAATGGTATATTAGTACAAAAGAACTATAGAGTTGCTTTTGAGTAGTGTCAAACTGCAACAGCTATTAATAGTTTATGTACCTGAAAAATTGAGTAAAGCTATGACAAATTCTAATTCCTTGCTTTTGAGTTATGAAGAATTAGTGCAAAATCATGCTAATCAATTTGACCCACAGATTGCTTCTTTGCAACAGCTAGTGGAAACAAGAATGCAAGAAATTCGTAATGCAGAACAGACGTTAGTAGAAGCGCAAGCAATAGAACTCAAACGAATTACTGATGCTTTGGCTAGTGATGTTCGTTGCTTGTTGTCAACACCAGGACTAAGAACATTTGTGCAAGAGTTAAAACAGACTAAAAGTAATAATTGGTACACACGCAAATCGAAATTTAGTATTGCAGAAGATCCAACTACTTGGTTATTGGCGACGCTTGAACTACCGATAGGTTTGAGCAACTACCAAACTCACGAAGACCTTAATGGTTACGATGACGAACGCAACTTTATTGGGTATAGCTATACTTTGTCTTTAAGATTAGGCTCCGCCGAGCGTTCGGTGGAAATACCATTAAAACGCATATATAACGTAAAGGAATCTAGGGAAACTTCTGCTAAAGAACAGATTGACTATTATATTTCTGGGGAAGTAGAAGATTTGTTAGAAGAGATAAAATATACAGAGGAACAAAAACAGCAATTAGCGGCTGAAATCAGCACATTAATAGGGTATTCTACAAAAATATTTACTCTTAAACCTAGAACTGCAATTTTTGAATATTCATCCATATCGGAGGGCTGATGGAGTTATATATAAGTTTGTCAGCTTATGGTGGAGTCTCAACCCGTGAAGCCTTAACAATATTTTGGAATGCGGGAATCCGGCATACTGAACTGGCAATTGGGCCTAAACCTGATGCTGATACCACACAAGCAATTGAAGATTTTAGACAAATGGGAATGGTCTATCGAGCGCATCATGCTTTTGTTTGGAGCGATCGCCACTATCCTTTCAACCTAACTCAACCTCAAGATTGGAAATATTTTGAGCATCTAACAGACTATTTAGCCAGTATCGGGATCACAGCTTATTCAGTACATGGAGGAAACTTTTCCAAAACCACTGAACGTGCCAAAGCATACACAACATTCGTAGAAAACGTTCACTATCTTCATCAGCTTTGTCTAGCACGAGATATTGTTTTGGGTGTAGAGACAATGTATCCTACATCCCCTATTAGTTCTGTAGAGAATCTTTTGGACAATGCTACCGAGCTTGCCCAATTTTGCCAAGATTTTCCGCAAATCAAGATAGTTGTAGACTTGGCACATCTCAACATTTGGCATCATAAAAACGAAGTAATGCTAAATCAATGGTTGGAACTACCATTAGAGAGACTTTTAGAAATCCACATTTCCGACAATGATGGACGACAAGATATACATTCGCGGATTACAGACAATACTTGGTGGTTATCTCAGATGACTAATTTTCCGAAGGGAATTCCCTTGGTGATAGAGAGCCGATTAAATCGATTGCCTGTTTCAGTCGTGCAGCAAGAGTACGAGCGGATCGCTGACCTGTGTTACTTGTTTGGTGGTGGGTGAGTTTGACAAGTCTGAAGAAGAAGTCAGCCTTTGCTAGAGTTTCTGCAATCGGTTGATATTCATAGATTATCCCCCCTCAAAGATTGCCCAGATACAACAATAAAACCAACAGAATCAAGTTGAAGCTCCGGCTGATGAATTCCCTGAACAATAGCAAATTTTAAGAGCCTTTCTATTTTCAGTTCTTCTGCTAGAGCATTATCCCAAGTTTGTGTATGCAGACGTAACTTTAATTGCTCTACTCTATGAGCTAATTTCTGTTCTGCCACCTGAGCATGGTGTTCACATATTTGAATAAAGTCTTGAGGTTGAGTAAGTAATGTTTTGGATGTGTCACGCACTTGATAGCAAAGATTATGCCAATTATCAGGAGCAATAAATTTGTCAATGATTTCTAAACGCTCTTTAGCAAGATTGTAATCTTGTCCTTGATGAGAGTTTTTATCTTTTTGATATGGACGTTGTAAAATGCTTAAGAGTAATTCGTCTTTAACATCGCATAAAGCTTCAGAACGAGCATCAATGAAGATGGTGCGAATAAATGGTGGAAACAAGGAATCAACCTGACGCTTCAAAATATTGAACTGGAAATCACTAAGTTGATAATCTGTAAAGATTTGCTTGATTTTTTCGAGATTGCATTCAACTAAGTAGTTGCATTGAAAACCAAACCATTCCATTCCCTGCTTGCTATCCCAGGATGAATCATGTCGCCAGAGAGCGAAAGCTTGACCACGGTCATCCCAACTGACATAACTAGAGATTGCATCTACTAATTTTTCACCAATACGGAAAAGTTTAACGCCAGGATTTTGGTTGGCTAATGTGCGATTATAAGTTCCAAACTGGTTGATATTGCTATTAGCGAAGCGAGTTGTCAATTCATTGACAGAAACTAAAGTATATTTGTTGGCTTGGTAATACTTCACCTCTGCTAACTCAGGATGGGAAATCGATTTGAATTTTAATGCGTCATTAATCCACCCTTCAATAGACCGTTTAATTTCTAGATGATTACTATCATAATTAACTAATTCTTGGAAATAGGTATTAGCATCTTCTTGGAAGCTAATCTCATTTAAATCATTATCTGCATTGATTTTTAATTGCGCTTGAGCAATTTCTTGCTGAATTGATTCAACTTGCTTTAATAAACTATTAGCTCCTGATTGAAATAAGATTTGTTCTAATGTAGATAATTGCTGACTAAAATCGTAACTAGAGATTGACTGGTTAAAAATTAAAAATCCATCTTTCAAAACTTGATACCAAGCTACATGAAGACTATCTTCTACATCAGCACCAACTAACACAGTAAAATCAATATCTTTGGAGCGGCCAATCCGGTCAAATCTTCCTATTCTTTGTTCTAATTCATGGGGCATCCAAGGGGTATCAAAATTAATGACCCAATCAACAAATTGGAAATTATGACCTGTCTGTGCAGAAGTATCGCCAATCAAAATAAAGCAATTAGGGTTACTGTTAAATTGATTTAAATTCTTTTCAGTTTCTTTCCAATTTTGTTCTGATTGATGAATGGCAATACTGTCTGCACCAAAAGTCATCGATAGGACACGAAATATTTCTAGGCAAGTTTGCCCAAAACCAGTAAATATCAAGATTTTCGGTAAGAAATCACCAGGAACAGGTCTATTAATTCGCTGCTTAACTCTTTCGCTGAGTTGTTTAATATTATGACGCAACGATTGTAAACCAAAAATCTCTGATAAGCGATAAAGAAAGATAATTTTTAGTAGTTCAATCCGGTCTCCATCTTCTGAAGGCTGACTAATAATCTGACGTAAAGATATCAAAATATCATCTTCACCTTCAAATTTGGGAGTTCCAGTTAAGATATTAATATCATCATGACTAAAATCTTTGATAAGCAATGGATGACGAATTCCGCTTTGGCGTGCTGCAATTACTTGGTCTAAAATGCCTAACCATGTACCAGATGCCAAGAATAACAGCAGAAAAATCCGTTGATAATCTTCTTGATTAGGAGCAATAGTACGCCATTTTTCAATGAGTTCATGAATATCAGACGATCTCTCATCTAAATCATATTCTTCTTTAGGTGTGATATTACGATTCAATATTGCATCTTCTACGTCAGCCCGACGGTTACAAATTATTCGGCGATGTAATCGGTATGTTTCACTAACGTAAATACAAATTCCTTGAATAATTTCTCTTTGGGCAGTCGAATCTGTTTGTAAACTGCTTTTCCATTGTTCTATTAAACTTGATAAATATTTATCTTCCGGAAATAACGTTTGTAATTGCTCTAAACTACTTTGAATATTGTAATTGGTTGTTTCCTTCTTCAATGAAGAAGTAATTTGAGCAAGAAGTTTATTCTGATAAATTTTTAGATGAAAACTTTCTAAATCACCCAATTGATAATTTGTCGGTTCGAGCAGATGCAGCATTACTAGTAAATCTTGTTCACGCTGAAGAATATGGCTGGCAGATAATAAAAGTAACTGTTCGCTTCTATGAGCTAGATACTTATAAGTTTCAAAATTTTGACGCAATTTTGTATCTTTAGACTTGGCCATTGCGGCAATATGATGAGCCTCATCTAAAATTAGTAAGCCAATATTGGTGGTTTGAACATTTATTTTATTTACATCATCACACGGTAGTAATACTACTCTCTTAGGGAAATGAGAAATATAAAACTTGTTCTCTAATTCATTTTTCCATTGTTGCAATAGTTTCCCTGGCACCAGGATTACCACATTTTTTTTAGGTTCATCCAGCAGATACTGGCGAATGATTACACCTGCTTCAATAGTTTTGCCTAGTCCTACTTCATCCGCTAAAATATATCTTTGATTTGGATCTGCTAATACACGCCAAATAGCTTCTACTTGATGGCGATAAAGATGAATATTAGATGAGACTAGTCCCGTAATTCCACGACTAACAGATATTTGCTTTACTAGACATTTAACTAAAGCCAACCTTCTTTCGTGCAAGTAAGGTGTCTCATGGCCTTTGATTGCTAAGGTTTCAATAGGGTCTTTTATCGCTAAATTGCAACGGACGTAAATTTCCTGTTCAGCCGTAATTATAGACTTCTTATCAGGTAAATCAATTTGATATTTATGGATATCTTCGTCCCAAACAAAAATTTTACCAATTATCCATTTATCTTGGTCTTTTAGCTTGATATAACACCGAGTTTGAGGTTTAAGTATCACTAGAGACAGAGATTGTAAGGATAAAGTTTTTTGCAAGCGTTGCCCTATGGAACAGAAGTATTCAACAACGATGTTGGCGTGAGAGATTTCAATAACCTTACCTATCCCCAAAGAATTATTTGAGGACTGCACTAGTGAGCCAATTTTAATCATAGTTATAATTGCCTAAATACTCCTGAACCTTCAAAATCACGTCTGGAAATTTTGCAGAATTCTAATTCTAACTGTTTTTTGTTCCTGGTTCAGAAATTTATTTATTGACATACTCCCCGGCGTGAACGCACGGGGATTCTTGACACATCATTTCAACTTGCTACTGAAGTAGTCTTACTGTCGATCCGTGTCCGTTTAGAGTCGTGGCAATGCCCTATCCCGACTTTATTTATATTTTTAGCGGCATTCTCGTCCCGGTCGTGTTCAGTGCCACAGCTTAGGCACAACACTGAGCGAACAGATAAATCTATCTTGCCCCACCGATACCCACAGCAAGAACAAGTTTGGCTAGTGGGTTCCCATCTACTAATTACCCTGAAATCCCTATTAAGTTTTTCAGATTTGCCCTCACAAAATACCCGAAATTCTCTCCATCCCTGCAAGCTAATCACCCTAGATAGTCTACGGTTTTTAACCATCCCTGACACATTCAAATCTTCCAAAACAATAGTTTGGTTCTCACTAACTACTTTGGTTGATAGTTTGTGCAGGAAATCTTTTCGGGTATCTGCAATTTGGTTGTGATATTTGGCTATCCGCAGTCTAGTTTTATTTCTGCGTTTGGAGTCCTTTTGTTGCCTAGCTAGCTTTCTCTGTAGTTTACGGATTTTGCGGTCTTTCTTTGAGTAATCAGGGCTTATTGCTTTCTCCCCATTGCTCATAACTGCAAAAGTTTTCAGACCCAAATCAATACCAATACTTTGGTTTTTAGCATCGGATTGAATAGGCTCTATCTCTACAACAAAGCTGAGAAAATAGCGTTGAGCAGCGTCTTTAATAACAGTTACGCTACTTGGTGCAGACGGTAGCTGCCTTGACCAAATAGGCTTAACATTACCAATTTTGGCTAGATATACTTCCGAACCTTTAATTGAGAATCCACCAATTCTAAATCGTGCTGATTGTCGTGCAGCCTTCTTTTTAAATTTAGGACTACCGACTTTTTGACCTTTGCGTTTACCCTTAAGGGAATCGAAAAAGTTCTTGTAAGCAACTCCTAAATCAGCAACAGATTGTTGCAACGGGATATTAGAAACATCAGACAACCATGAACGCTCCAGCGTCTTTTTAGCTTGTGTAATCACTAACTTTTGCAAGTCGTTGTTACTAGGAAGCTTTGCCGAGCGGGTATGCTCGCCCGCTTCTCTATGAGACGCTCCGCGTAGCTTGCTTCCACGGAGTGGTACGCTAACAGATTGCTTACAGATTGCCAAAGCGTCGTTCCAAACTACACGCACACAGCCAAATAACTGAGCTAAACTCCGTTGTTGTTGGTCTGTTGGGTAGAACCGAAACTTATATCTGGCTTTCATCGCTTATGTTAAGATTGGTCTGTTATTATTATACGTTGGTCTACACATAATGACAAGCCAGTTTCGCAAAGAAAGACACTCTGTTACAGACTTAAAAATTCATTTGGTCTGTGTTACTAAATACTTTAGGTCTGTATTTACAAGGGAGAGTCTTGAACTGGTGGAGAAATCATTTAGAGAAGTAGCCAAAAAGATGGATTTTCATGTAATTGAGTTTAATGGTGAGGACAACCACGTTCACGTCTTGATTGAGTATCCGCCTAAGCTGTCCGTCTCCCAAATAGTAAACGCATTAAAAGGTGTATCAAGTCGCAGATATGGGCAGGCTGGGTACAAAAAGCCCCACGCAGAAGCACTATGGAGTCCTAGTTATTTTGCTGTCTCCGTAGGCGGTGCGCCAATAGACGTTTTAAAGCAGTACATTAAAAACCAAGAAAAGCCGTCCTAGAAGGACCTATCCATTACCCGGATCTTTCTCAACATTTATGAGAGTATTCACTCACGCTTTTTCTAACCCTGATTGCTTCGTTCTTAATTCTCAATAAAAAGCCAATTTTAGCGAGAATACAAAAAGCGAATTTGTCAAGTATGCTTGACCCCTCAGTCTTCAAGATGACTACAAAACAAGCGTTTTAGGATTGCTAAGAAAGATGTGACTAATGGATAGCTAGAAGGGGTAAAAGTAGCCAAAGCTCATTTTGCCGCCATGCGTCGTCTGAAAATGTTACTCAGACTAGGTTTCACAAAAAAAAACGAACTTTTACCTAAAAATTAGGATTTGGCAGACCAGATCGACTAAATTTAGCCGTACCATTTGAACCCCTCTAATTTTTGTAGCCTGAAACCCTTGTGGCTACGTGACCAAATGCTGTGCCAAATAACTTAGACTTTTATTGGTACAGTCAAAACCAGCTTTTTCTCCGTTTTTTGATGAAAAGAGCTATTTTATTTCTGTAACTCCTTCATAGCAAGCCTTTCAAGCTTTGCATGGCGGCAAAATGTGTCTTGGCTACTTTTACCCCTAGAAGGACGGGGCTTGTATCCCATTATTTTGGTCAGGACAAAATAACATTCAAAACAGAATCATTGATCAAGTGGTGATCGGTTGTGCTTTGCCTTGATACTAATAGTTGCAGATAGCTATTGATTTTGTCAACTAAAAATTGCATAATATGGCAAGCCAAGAAGGAACACAAGAGGTTGTAATGTTACCACTGAGCGAAGTGGGATCTATTAAATGGACAGAGGAGCGAGGACAGAAAATGCGTTCCTTACGTGGTGATATGCCATTGGTAACTTTGTCTAAAAGGCTTGCAGAACATGATGTAGAGATTTCACGACAATATTTGCACAAAATGGAGACATATTCCGATGTCAAAGGAGCTTCTCCAGAAATTATCACTGGCTTATGTAAAGTATTTGGCTGTAGTTTAGCTGAACTACTGTGTCTGAAAGAAACCAAAATTGTGCAATTAGGAGTTGACAAATGCAACTAAAGGTTGCACTATAGTAATCAAGGGAAAGGGAACAGCAAACAGCCAGCACCCGAAACGCGAAAGAGTTGCAACGCCAAGAGACTCAAGCAATCAAAAGTAAAGTGCCGCCGGGACTAGCAGCCGGGAGCTTGAAACTTGTAATGCTCAAGCCACCGGAGATGATTCCGATGACCTACCAAGTCTGAAAACTGGTTATTGACCGAATGCGCGTCTAGTAAAATGGCCGTGCTACAAGGGCATTTCGATGCTGGGATTGTTGTTTGAGCATCCCACGCACTGGTCGAATGCGGTAGATCGGATTAAGTACAGCGAACCATTGGAGGCTGCTGTGGGTCTGGAGGACTTTATGCGCGTAGCGGGGATTGTGAGGGGGCAGGCGCAGGAATCGGAGGAAGGAATTGCAGCGTAAAATACAGGTGGGGGATGCAAAATCAATAAAATGGTGAGCATTAACTTAGTTGACGATTAAATGGATGGACAAATCTATACAGTTATAGACAAAGATGTCAAGGTATAGGTGTTTTGATGTTAAAGCCTCATCAATTTGCTGAAAAAATCGAAGCAGGAGTTAAAACCTGACAAAAATGGGATAATAGAGGTAAACATCCAGCTAAAAGAACTTGATCACAACGTTGAAACCTAGCGATGCTTTTAGCCATTAAAACAAAGCTGAAATTAAGCAAAACTCAAAAAGTAATAATGAGTAAACACGCGGGTATCGCTAGGTTTACCTATAATTGGGGTTTAGCGACTTGGAATAGTTTTGTCAAAGATGGACTAAAACCCAATAAATATCTTCTCAAAAAATTCTTTAATAATCATGTGAAATCTGAATTTACATGGATTAAAGAAAAAGGAATTTGTCAAAAGATAACTCAATATGCTTTTGATAATTTAGGGTCAGCATTTGAGAAATTTTTATCTGGTAAAGGTGGTTATCCAAAATTTAAGAAGAAAGGTAAAGATGATTCTTTTACAATAGATGCTGGTGGTAAATCTATACACCTAGGGGGTACTTCAATCAAATTACCTACAATTGGATGGGTAAAAACTTATGAAGGTTTACCTCACACAACTTGTAAATCAATCACCATATCTAGAATTGCTGAGAGTTGGTATATTTCTTTTGCCTATGAACAAGAAACTGAAATAACCGAAAAACAGCATGATGTAGTAGGAGTTGATTTAGGAGTTAAGCAATTAGCAACTTTATCAACTAGTGTAGTATTTCCCAATCCAAAACACTATCAAGCTAATTTCAGAAAACTCCAAAAACTCTCTAAAAAACTAGCTCTGAAAGTCAAAGGTTCTAGCAACAGGCATAAAGCTAAAATCAAGCTAGCTAAACATCATGCCAAAATAGCAAACCTCAGAAAAAATACACTTCATCAAATCACTACTTATTTATGCAAAAACCACGCCACAGTAGTGATTGAAGATTTAAATGTTTCGGGAATGCTATCTAACCATAAATTAGCGCAAGTAATTGCTGATTGTGACTTCTATGAGTTTAAACGGCAATTAGAATATAAAGCTAAAAAATTTGGCTGTGAAATCATCATTATTGATAGATGGTATCCATCGAGTAAAACCTGTTCACAGTGTGGACATATTCAAGATATTCCACTTAAAGTTAGGACTTACAACTGTGAAAATTGCGGTATCTCAATTGATAGGGATTTAAATGCTGCAATTAATATATCGAGGTTGGCTAAACCTTAAAAGCTTACTGAGGGATAACTGCTCCCATGCTCCCAGTGAAGTAAGAAATAAATGTCTAGACTTGTCTAGTATTTATATAGCAGCTACCCACCAGATAAAAAATGTTTACCCCTGAAATGTTAATCAACGGAATGAGACCATGTTTCAACCTTTAGTTGAGCCAATAACCTTTGAAGAGTTTCTGGAATGGAAACCAGAAAATGGTCGATATGAACTGCACAAAGGAGTGATAGTCGAAATGCAACCAACAGGGGATCATGAATTAGTCAGAGGATTTCTGATTAGGGAAATCAACTTTGAAATTCGGAGATTAAAACTTGCATATTCGATACCTTCTCAAGCTTTAGTGAAAGCAGTGGACAAAAAATCTGGTTATATTCCCGATGTGTTGGTATTAAATCTGCCTAACTTAATTAATGAACCATTGTGGAAGAAATCATCAACAGTTTCTCAAGCAGAATCAATACCATTAATCATAGAAGTAGTCAGCACAAATTGGCGCGATGATTACTTCCTAAAATTTGGGGAATATGAAGAAATGGGGATTCCCGAATATTGGATTGTTGATTATGCAGCTCTTGGTGGCAAACGTTTTATTGGCAGTCCTAAACAACCAACAATATCAATTTATGTTTTAGTTGAAGGAGAATATCAGCTAACTCAGTTTAGGGGAAATGACCAAATTAAATCACCGACTTTCCCAGAACTAAGCTTGACTGCTAATCAAATTTTTGAAGCTGCTTTGGGAGAGTATTAATCAACGATAATTAAACCAGAGCCACACATCAGAAATGCAAGCAGTTTGTTAATAACAGACTGCTTTTTGTATGGTGATGAATAAATCTAAACAAAAAATTGATTGCAGCTTGAATCTCAAAAGCTCCGCTTAAAATAGGTGAAGTTGACCGTTTAAGCGAGATTAAGATGAGATTTGCAATTTTTCTCACGGCTTTAGTTTTGTTCGATATCGTGTCGATTTTGACCGTCGTTGATATCAAATATTGTGACGAACAACGCAAACCAAATGAGTTTTGCGAGTCAATCAAGCCAATCACATCACTGTTGAGAAAAAGTGGATAATTGAGACTACCATGCAAGCGGTTTGTGAATAGCAGACCGCTTGCTTTGCAATTGGAATGCAGTAAAAAAAATTGTGGAGGTTTAGATGATAAACAAGAAAAATCAGAGCAAGTCTTCTATTGGTGATGCTCACGCTTATTTGAGATTTGTCAAAAATATGGGTGGACGAGTGCAGCTATGTAAGGTGCAATTCAGTTCATACATTATTCAGGGATTAGTGAATTTAGATCAGGTGAAAGTTACGAATACTGGCGTGGGCTTTTATCTAGAATTGGAGGCTAAAAAATGAAATATAAACCTCCAGTGGTGAAATATCCAATCAAGTTGCAAAGGAGTAATTCCCACAAGATAGTCTACCGAACTATCAAAAATATTCAACACCTAAAAAATAGTCAACAGTTAGGAACAGCAACAATCAACAATCAATCTCGAATGGTTCGCAAAGAAGGGATTTATTGGGTTGTTGTGTAGAAGACTGGAATAGCTTCGCTAAAGTTTTGTGAAAATAGTGAGGTACTGAAATGGTACAAGCGGTTGTTAACAGCCAAGCATTTTTGGAGAATGCGGTAATTCAAAGACATGACTTTTCTAAATTAAATAAAACTCGGATTCGCATTCGTATCCAGTTAAAGAGAAGCACAAAAAGTGCTGCTCCAAAGTGGGCAGATGTAATTAAATCTGAAAGTGCTGAATCTGAATCAGATTTGATTAAGGTGACAAATTCTGAAGTAGGTTTGCGGGGTGTTAAAGTATTTAAGAAATTAGAAGAAGCCGCCAGCCAATTGCGTCAGGAAATAGCCTCAGTTCAGGAGTGGATGACCAGCGATAACATTGACTGGATTTGCTCCATAGACATCGCACCGTTGGTATGGAGTCAGTTGCTCAATATTCGGGATGTGATTGCACCAACTTTACGGGCTGGACTGAAGGATGACTACGTTAAAGGCCTAGAAGATTACCAAGAGCGAATCAATAACTTCATCTCCCTCCAGACTTGGGAACTTTCGCCAGAACAACAACAAGAAGTTAAGGCTAATCTGATCAAGGCATTCCCAACTTTGCCAGAGTTAGAGGACTATTTGCAAGTAGTCATCGGTCGTCCGGTAATTATCCCTGCGCTTTCAGAGCAACTCAACCAGCAACAAGCCGAGTGCTTGCAACAAATCACCCAGTTCATCAAGCAGTACGATCAGAACCTAGAACAACGCTTGCGGGAGTCTGCGATCGCCGGTGGTGAACAAATCGCCGCACAGTTGTTGGAAGAATTAGCAGACTGGGAACCAGGGCGCAAGCCAGTACAGTTCAAGAAAAAAATGGAGAAACATCTACAGAAAGTGCGAGTCTTGCTGGCGAATGCTAGCCCTGAAGCTGGCGGTAGTCTCCAACAAATGATGGAGCATCTGGATTCAATTGTGAATGACCCAGCGATCGCAGACAAGAACTTGGGTGCGGATGGGCGGACTCAGTTGCAGCAGAAGATTGATTCTATTTATTCCAAACTCGTAGATGAGCAGCGCAATCTGCAACAGTTAGCAAGCAGCGATGTTGGGTTAACTCAAGCCACTGTGAAGTCGTTCAAGTTCCGGTAGAAAAAAGTGATGCCCTGAGAATTTCGGGGCATTGCACCAAAGCTAGTATTTGAGGTTCATTTTATGTCACATTTCTCAACAGTCAAAACTCGGCTAACAAATCGTAAGTGTTTAGTGCAAGCGTTAGAGGATCTAAAACTCCAACCCCAAGTCCACGAAACAGCACAGCCACTCACAGGTTACCCCTGTTTTGTCACTTTCGCGGTAGTATAAGAACGTAAAAAACGTAGAACATAAGCACAGAGAATGGTAGAGCCTCGTTCACCCATGAAAACAATCAAATTCGTGGACGAATATTGCCAGTGGTATAAAAAGCTGTTTTCAGATGTTAGAAGTTTTGAAGCATTTAAATACCTGCATATAGGTTGCATTTCCGAACTAAA
>Ga0209172_10001517_pt1 | contig 48544 bp, 41 predicted proteins | sample LarsenN4metaG_FD_184113 | JGI IMG/M metagenome (GOLD analysis project Ga0209172, IMG submission 184113) | Hot spring sediment bacterial and archeal communities from British Columbia, Canada, to study Microbial Dark Matter (Phase II) - Larsen... ... | reverse complement strand
GAGCTGAGAATGCCAAGGCGTACCTGGTGAGTGAGAAGGGGATAGATGGGAACAGGATAATGGTGCGCAGTCACGGCAGCAGTCGGCCTGATGTGAGCGGGCAGAAGGGGAAGGACAAGAGGATAGAACTTGTGCTTGTTCCTGAAGGCGCTGACGTGCCTAATGATTAACCTGGTTGATAATGGCTTACGCAACTGCTTCGGCGGCTGCGTAAGCCATTTTTACATAGAAGCAATATCTTCAAACAAATCGGCGACGCGACAGGATAAGCCAGGCAGCAACGGCGTCTCCAGACTATCAGCTTCATTATTCAAGTTTGTTCGTAGACTTTTAAAAATTCATCTCGCGGGATACCTGATTGAGTGCAAACTGTTTCATTGTTTATCTCCCTCTCTGCTTTTCAAAGGCACATCACTGTGAAATTATCCTACAACACAGGATTTGCACTTACAGCCTCTTTGCCTTAGTATTTGAGCGAGGGCGTTGCCAACAAAGCGAGCCGTTAAGGCGAATGACAGGCAGCATCAGTCTCTCAACAGCCCTCGACCTTTAGCTGATATGCACTGAAAGGCGATAACCGGCAATGGCGACAGAATCTGTCTCAATCGCTCAACGGGATTTTGTAGAGCTTCGAGAAGATGTTTCCGCGAGCCCGCTCTGGAACAGGGACCTGGCCCCGACAACTATCTCTCAGCGCACCTGGTCTACTTACAATATCGCTGCGCTGTGGATAGGGATGAGCGTAGTCATCTCGACCTATTTGCTCGCTTCCGGTTTGATCAGCCAGGGGATGAACTGGTGGCAGGCGCTGCTGACCATCTTGCTGGGCAACATCATTGTGCTCATTCCAATGGCGCTGAACGCTCATGCGGGGACCAAATACGGCATCTCGTTTCCTGTGCTCTGTCGCGCATCGTTCGGCACCTGGGGGGCCAATATACCGGGGCTGTTGCGGGCGATAGTTGCCTGCGGCTGGTTCGGGATACAGACATGGATTGGCGGCGGGGCGCTCGATGCATTGCTTTCCGCTGCCTGGCCGCAGTGGCAGGAGATAGCGGGGCACACCTGGATCGCATTCTTCGTCTTTTGGGGGATACAGGTAGCGATCTTGCTTCGCGGCATTGAAGGCATCAAATACCTGGAATCGTGGGGGGCCCCACTTCTGCTCGCAGGGGGCCTGCTTCTGCTTGTATGGGCAGTGACAAATGCCGGGGGCATCAGCGCAGTGCTGGGCGGAGCGCAGGCGCTCTACGGGCAGGGTGCTCATAACCCTTTCTGGAAGATATTCTGGCCTGCGCTGACAGCCAATGTCGGCTACTGGGCGACGCTATCGCTCAACATCCCTGATTTCACTCGCTTCGCCAAAAGCCAGAGATCACAGATACTGGGGCAGGCGCTTGGCCTTCCGCCGACTATGCTTGCCTTCTCGTTCCTCGGCGTGGCCGTCACCAGCGCGACGGTGGTTATGTACGGCCAGCCCATCTGGGATCCGGTGGTCCTGGTGAGCACCAAGCTCAACAATCCGCTGATTGTAGTCTTTTCAATGCTGATCGTCATCGTCGCTCAGATTACGACCAACATGGCGGCAAATGTGGTGGCCCCGGCGACAGGAATTTCAAATCTCAGCCCGCAGAGAATCTCGTTTCGATTGGGCAGTATTATCACTGCTCTGATAGGCATTGCAATGATGCCGTGGAGGCTGATGGAGAGTGCAGGCGCGTATATCTTCACCTGGCTGATAGGTTATTCAAGCTTGATGGGGGGCCTGGGTGGGATTCTTATATGTGATTACTGGGCGCTGCGAAAACAGAAGCTCTCGCTCAAGGATTTGTTCGATGTGAATGGGCGTTACAGTTATTCAGGCGGCGTCAACTGGCGCGCTGTCCTGGCGCTGGCAATTGCAATTGCCCCTGTCGTGCCGGGATTTATTAATGCAGCGACTACGCCTGGAGGAGTTGTCCAGAATCCGGGCTTCTTCGATACGCTGTACACTTACGCCTGGTTTGTGACCTTCGCTATTAGCTTCGCAGTCTACTGGCTGTTAATGAAAGGACAGATCGGCGCATGGGGCTGTATTGCAGTGATATTTATCTTCAGCCTGCCGATGTACAGGTCGGCTTCGGCTTCAGCTATTCAACAGCAGAACAAGCAAGCGGAGCAGAAAGCGCCGGCGCAGCCTAAATCTGCGGCTCAATTGATCGCTCAGTTGAAGGACCCCGATCCGAAGGCGCGGCGCGAAGCCGCAGGCTCGCTGGCAGGCGTGGCCGATGAGAGTGCAGTCGAACCGCTAATCGCCGCCCTTTCTGATTCGGATGCAGAGGTGCGCGAGCTGTCGGCATTCGTGCTGGGACTGCTCGGAGACGGGCGCGCGCAACAGCAGTTACTCAAACTTCTCAAGGATGACGAGCCTGCTGTGCGCTCAAGCACCGCCTTCGCGCTCGGCATGCTCAAAAGCGATGACGCGCTCGATAGTTTGATAGAGCTGCTCGATGATAAAGACGTTGATGTTCGATACGAAGCAGTCTTTGCCCTCTCCGAGATCGGCGGAGAGCGCGCGCTGGAAGCTTTGATCCGAGTCCAAGAGCGCCTTATGGCGTCTGTGCAAAAGATAAAGAAGGCGAATGAATACGATTTTTTTCGAGCAGTGCTTGATGCACTGAACAAGCTGACAGAGAATGCCGCTCCGATGGAGAGTTTCGGCGGCATCCCGATTTCGCGCGAGACCGGAGAGCTGACGCCTGATGCGCCGCCCGTGGGGTCCTCTCCGCGCATAATCGACCGGCCCAGGATTCATTACACCGAGCGCGCGCGTAAGGCTAAAGTAGCGGGCACGGTCGTTGTAAGGGCCCTCTTTGAGGCTGATAAGACAATTTCACAGGTGCGCGTGCTCAGGCGCGTCGGTTATGGCCTGGATATGCGCGCGGTGGAAGGGATGCTGCGCACTAAATTTGATCCGGCAACGCGCGACGGCAAGCCAATAGCTATGCACTATTCATTGAGAGTGAATTTCAGACCGTGAATGCTATTCATCCTTAGAGTAGCAAATGATAGATGACAAATGATGGAGAAAGAAGATGGCGCGAATAGTTAAATGTGGATTAATTCAAGCATCTAACGCCTGCCCAACAGATGAGCCGATTGAGAAGATAAAACAGGCTAACATTGAAAACCATTTGAAGTTCATCGCCGACGCGGCCAGACAGGGTGTGCAGATACTCTGCATGCAGGAGATATTTAACGGCCCGTATTTCTGCGCATCGCAAGATGCTCACTGGTATGGCGCAGTAGAGCGGGTGCCCGAGGGCCCAACGGTAAACTTGATGCAAGAGGTAGCCAGACAGTACGGGATGGTGATTGTAGTCCCACTCTACGAAGAAGAGATGACGGGCGTTTACTACAATACTGCTGCTGTGATTGATGCTGATGGCAAATATCTGGGCAAGTATCGCAAGAACCACATTCCGCACTGCGCGCCTGGATTCTGGGAGAAGTTCTTCTTCAAGCCGGGTAATCTGGGTTATCCCGTCTTCAAGACCGCGTTCGCCGATATTGGCGTCTATATCTGCTATGACCGGCACTTCCCTGAAGGGGCGCGGGCGCTGGGCCTGGGCGGCGCCGAGATTGTCTTCAATCCATCGGCGACGGTGGCAGGACTCTCTGAATATCTGTGGGAACTTGAGCAGCCTGCCCACGCCGTAGCTAATGGATACTTCGTTGGAGCGATCAACCGAGTAGGTTATGAGGCCCCCTGGAATATAGGCGAGTTCTACGGCAAAAGCTATTTCTGCAATCCGCGCGGCAAGATTATTGCCCAGGCGAGCCGTGACAAAGACGAACTGGTTGTTGCTGATCTTGATCTCGATATGATCCGCGAGGTGCGCAATGTCTGGCAGTTCTTCCGCGACCGCAGGCCGGAGACTTACGATAGTTTGGTTGAAGTTGCCAAGTAGATCCGAATCACCACGGGTAACGGAAGTAGTGATGGCCGATGAAGAATGCGAGCGCGTCGAAGATGATTGCATAAGAGAGTGTCAGGGGCCAGGGGTGCGCTCTGCTTTGTAGTCCCCCTATGGACAGGAGCGTCACAGCAAAGCCCCAACTGTAGCATTGCGGGCTGTGGCCCATCGTATCAATCCACCAGGCATTCGCTATGTTGTAACACACACAATGGGGGATTAGAGGTACATAGGCAACCGCGAGAATGATCGTGAGCAAAGCGGTCCGCCGCGATAAGTAAAATGCCAGTGAAATCAGCGCCAGCAGAGATATGCTCAGAACAGCCAGCGCCTCAAGACGAAGTTGACAATGCCAATCAAGGGAACTATCCTTTAGCAATCGGAGAATAAACTTATGACGCCGGAACAGATGCAAAGTGCCATAGAGGTTCTTGTAGGGGAGCAGGGGCAGCTTATCGCAACGGTACAGCGATTGAGTCTTGCTCAGCATGAGCTTGCTGAAGACACTAACAATAAGCTTCAAAAATTGGCGGAAGCGATCATTAGAACAAACAACAACATGCAGAACTTCGTGAGCACCTTGACCGATGAAGTAAAGAATGTAGTGAGCACAGTCAAAGAACTTGCAGCAAAACATGAAGAACTGGTAGATACAGTCAAAGATTTATCTACCAGGGTTGATGATTTCATCACCTATGTCGAACGCTACATAAGCGAACGTCCCAGCAATTAGTTTCCACTGCCAGTATAGCAAGAGGTCGATGATCGATGAGCGGTTGGTTAGCACGTTGATCCCGCGATGCGGTTACAACCTTATTGCCGCATCGCGAGAGTCAGGGAACAGGCTCCGTAGGTGTGAATTACTTTTCAACAATATCTTTCTTCAAACTGGTGACAATAGTGAGAACTTCTTCTTTCTCTTGTTGGGGCACTTTGAATTTATCCAGTGTCGCCGCAAGATGCTTCGCAGCCGCCTGCCATTCCGCCTCGGTAATTCCTAGTCCTCCGTGTGATGCTTTCATGCTGCGTCCGGTATAGAAGCAGGGCCCACCTGTAGCTTCGCATAACTGCTCTACGATCAACTGGCGCAGTCGCTTCTTTGAATCGGTGCTGGCCCCGCCGAAGAAGCGAGCAAATTGCTTATCATTGACCAGCCGCATAATGAAATCATCGACAACTGCGGCGATAGCGTCGTATCCGCCAAGCCGTTTATAGAGGCTCTCTGACGACGATTGAGCTGATGTGTTGCTGGCGCAAACGCTCAGTAAGAGCAGACCGGCAAGCCCCAGCGAAAGATAGAATGAAAGATTCTTACTCTTCATGTTTTTTCCTCCTGGCATTTAGGTTTTTATAAGAGATCGCTTTCCCATCTTCCTCAACAAGAAGAATGGCTCATAGAGTCATACACGAAGGCTATGAGAGCTGGCGCCTGATAGGTAATAACATCGTTTTTCTGCACTGCTCTCCATGCCTTCTCAACTGGCTGCAGGCCTGCATACGGCATTACGATTGTGAATGCTGAATTAGATTTCAGGATGTAGGCGCGGCGCGCGTTAATTCTTCGAGCTTTTGCGATTATTTGCAGTTTGCTATGAATTTTGCGGACTGTATTCTTGTAATTGCTCGCAGTGTATCGTAATAGGTCGCATCCCTGTAATCATCGGCAGCTCTAACAGATTGGCATGGTAGTTGCACATTACTTCTTTGGCAAATACAAGATCAAATGTGGAGACGAGATATGAAGAGACGCAAGGAGGCAAAACCGCTGATCAATGAAGAGAGGCTTCAAGGCGAGATCAAGCAGCTTGAAGGCAGAGCAAAAGAGCGAGCCGGACAGGGAATGGGCATAGAAGATTTGAAGAAAGAGGGTAAGGAGCTGCGCAAAGCAGGTAAAGAGCAAGAGGCGCAGGGACGCAAACAGTTGAAGAAAGACTTAGAGCAAAAGCTATAGACCTTAAGAAAAGATTGCCGCAGGCTCGGGCGGTTTTGAGGGCGCCCGTGAACTTCGGGCGGTTTTGAGGGCGTTGCACGCCCGAAGTATTTGGCCCTCAAAACCTCCCGAAGTTCTTGCGCCCGAACCGAAGAAGTGCTTTTCTTAAAAGCTGTAGCAGAAGAACTACAGGTTCAAAGTCAAACTCAATGCCGCAGATAGTTCTGTCTGTTCCTAACAAAAAAAGATTGACAGGAGAGCGAGGTTGAGCTATAAGCATAGCGGGAAACTCGTTATATAGTGTGCCAAGCTTAGTCACCTACAGCATGTTGTATGACTCTAGTTTATGAAAGGAGTGCATAACATGGCGACTAAGAAGGCTGCGCCGAAGAAGGCCGCCAAGACTGCTGCCAAATCAGCAGCCAAGGGCGGATCGAAGAAGAAATAGCAACGCAAAACGGGGTTTCTCCAAATGTGCGGGATGGTCCTCTTGCCAGGCCATCCCTTTTCTGTTCTCCGCTTGCTAAAAGGCCACCTTGATCATAAAGGTGCGCTGGCCGTCATCTACGGTGATTTCCGCCTTATTATCGCTAGTGAGATTGATCGATCTGATAATACCCGATATGCCCTGTTGCTTCAGATACAGATCGGCACCAATAGCAGCCAGGGTCTGCCTGATATCGTCTTTGGGATAATGCTCCAGCTCGGCTAAAGCGGCGTCGATAGCGACAGGGTTGCCGCGGCAATGTTCAAGCAGCCTTTTCAGATAGGCCGCAGCCTGGCCCGGCGTATTATCAGCGAGCAATAATTGAACCAGCGAGCCTATTACAAAGCTCACTTTAGGATCGGGGGCAGCAGCTACTGCCCCGGTAGCCTCTGGTTGGGCAATCTTCTGTGTTGCTGAGGCTTGCCCTGCTTTTTCCGACTGATAGAAACTAGACATGGGGGTAAACTCCAAAATGAGATTTAAAGCATCATTAAATATATTACTAATCGGCGATGATTCAAGAAAAAAGTTGCATTTGGTCATTTGCCGATAGCTCGCATTGCTTCCGGCAACCGGCAAATGACCATGGTCAGATGACAAATATCTATTGAACGTGCTTGATCGCTATTGCGAGAGATGCTTCCAGCGGCCTGGTTGCAGTAACAAGGGCCCGCATTGTGTAAGCTCCTTCAGGCAGCAGGTTCTTTCCGCCGGGGAGATTAAACTTCACATCATAGATAAGGCTCTCTTCCGGCCTCAGAGTTTCCGATCCGAGCGCAGCGATGAACAGCTTATCCGCAGACCACCTGAAGACCTCATTGCCATTTCTATCAATCACAATGAAGTCATACCGCTGGCCGCTGGTGAAATCCAATCTAACCGTCGATCTCGTGGCGTTGACGAGCTTAATGCGCGCAGCCACGCGCGGGCCGGGCGCATTTTCGTTTACCGGGGGCATCAGGTTGTAGGTGTATTCCAGACTATCGAGGCTAAACTCAATCTGAAAGGATGAAGGGTAAGAGGTTCCATTGACCTTTGCCGATTGCAGCTCGCTAACGATAGTTCCTGCGATGCTCAGCTCTTCCTGTTTGACCAGGCCCACATCAGGCGCAAACCACTGAAATACAACGCCAGCGTCGGCGCATCTATTGGAGAATCGAATCTTGATGCAGTTAGTGAATCGTCCGGCGGGAACTTCAACCGTCTCGTTGTTGCTTACTATAGTGAGCAGGGATTGATCCACGCAAGGCGGGCCCCCTCGCGTAAGAGACAGGGACCAGCTTTCGCTTCCCTTTGCTGACAGTTTATACCAGAGGTGGGGCTCGGAAGAGTTTGTCACTTCACTGACGTTTCCCTCCTCATCTTCAGTCAGCTTTCTCTCAATTCCATCTCCCCAGAAGTTGGAATGATGCCATCGGCCATTTTTGTATTTGATTATTCTGTTGGACCAGGTAGTTCGCGATTGTGCTGGCCCGGTCTTTATGTAAGTCCACCGATTGTCCAGTTGCTGTGGAAAATAATCCTGCGCCTGAGCATTGACGGAAGCGCAACCTAAAAGTAACAGAATGCAGGCAACGATCTTTAAGAAGTAACGATGCTCCATCTTAAATCTCCTGGCAATTCAATTAACAATTGATTCAAACTGATCTGTTGTCTCCCTGATTATCTCCTGGCCATTATGTGATCTATTGGGTTGTGGTAATTTTACTTGTAATCAGGCCCGGTTACAATTCCGGGCACGCAGCATCCGATGTTGCGTCGTCGGCGAAGGATGTCTATAAATTTTTGGCGAAAAACGGCCCCCTGTTGCGTGAAGATTAAAAGTAGATCTATTGGCTTGCCAATAATCAGTGTCTTGCGTAGCATGAGAGGCCAGTCCCCAAGCAGCAGTCGAGATATTTTATTAGCAGGAGGATCATAACCGGTGGGTCTTATAAGATTTACAGCAGCGGGCTGCGGCAAACAGCTTGAGGGCAAACCCAAGTTCTGTCCTGATTGCGGGACGCGACTTCCCGGGTGGCAATGAGAAGATGAGCAAACCTAAGATTGCAGCCTCAAGTTACCTCAACAGCGCTCCGCTTTGCTACAGCTTCGTGAAAGGCCAACAACGCGATAGCTGCCGCTTCTTTTCTGACCGCGCCCCTTCTCGCTGCGCCGATATGTTGCGCGCCGGTGAAGTGAGCGCAGCATTGATACCGGTCATCGAATATCAGCGCATAGCCGATCTGCTTATCGCGCCCAATGTAGCGGTAGCATCCAAAAAGAGCGTTCGCAGCGTGGTGCTGGCTTCGCGCGTTCCAATAGAAGAAGCAACCTCAATAGCTCTTGACACCTGCTCGCGCACATCAACCGTCTTGATCAAGATCATCCTCAGCCGGTTTTATAATCGCGCGCCGCGCTATACCCCCTCTGCGCCTGATATCTCGCAGATGCTGGAATCGAATGATGCAGCATTGATCATCGGCGATCCGGCAATCAAAATAGATCGCTCGGCTCTCTATGTCTACGATATGGCGGATGAATGGCGCAAGCATACCGGTCTGCCATTTGTATTTGCTTTCTGGGCAGTTCGCGCAGACGCTAGATTGAAACCGGACCAGGTAGACTTTGAAGCTGCTAAGCGAGAAGGCATCGAGCACCTCAACGAGATAGCCGCTGAATATGCGGCCAATCTCGGAGAGCCGGAAGATTCACTGCTAGACTATTTGACCAACAATATTAACCTCGAATTGGATAGGGAGAATCTAGAAGGGCTTTCGCTATATTATCGCCTGGCGCTCGAATGCGGCTTAATAGGGGAGATCAAAGATATAAGGTTCTGGCGCTGAATCCGGGCTGCGCAAGAAAGGAGTATTCAATGTCGGATACTATTACTTCAGAAATTATTTTCAACCGCCTGCCTGAATATTTTAGGGCCGATCAAGCGGCGGGGGTCGAGGGAATTTTTCAGTTCGATATTACCGGCGAGAATGGAGGGCAGTGGTACGTTGAAGTCAAGGACAGCGCCTGCCGGGTAGAGAAGGGGGCCCATCCGAATCCGTCTGTCACCATTACGATGGATGCAGCCGATCACGTAGCCATCTCGCTGGGCAAGCTGGATGGGCCGGCGGCTTTCTTCTCCGGCAGATTGCGCGTATCCGGCGATATGCTTCTGGGCTTGAGGTTCAGCCAGCTCTTCAAGCGATCCTGACAAGCTTTCAATTCGATGTTAAAGCGTAAAACGTAGAACGCGGACGCGGGACATATCCAGCCGATCTCAGCGCCATAGACACAACCCCGATGCCTGTGCCAAAATAAGAGGCGTTCTGCACTAAAATTTAATTTAAGAGGAAAGAGCAAATGGAAGAGAAAAAGGCAGAAGATCAACCGATCACTTATCATGCCGTTGAGAAAGATGGCGTTGTCACCGCCATCTGGGAGATGAAAGGCCGCAAACACCTGCGCACTATAGATCCGCGCAGCGCCGAAGGCAAACGCATATTGGGCAACTACGCCCCGGTAGAAGAAGCGGAGAAGAAAGAGCAGGCACAAAATCAGTAAGCGACTGAGTTTGCAGCCTGAAGGGGAGAGAGAACTATTTCTCAACCCCCTTCACTCTACCCTTCCGGCGCAATCTTCTTGATCATCCCTTTAACAAAGGCAATTGATTCCTTGAGTTCATCCAGGCCATTAACTCCATCTTCAATAGAGATCCAGCCGTCGAACTTGATCTCTTTTAGTATCTCAAAGACCCGATTGTAATCGACCATTCCGCCTCCGGTAATCCCATGCACCAGCTTGCCGTCTTTCAAATACCGGTCGCTTGCATGCATAGTAGCGACTCTATGTTTGACCGAATTGAGAACCGTGATGGGGTCCTCGCCGGCGATGATGGAATTCGATGCGTCGAAATTGACTTTGAAATAGGGCGAATCGATCTTGTTGATGATCTCGAGGAAGACATCCAGCTTCTGAGCGAATTCGGGATACGTCCAGTAGTTGTCCTTGTAATGATTCTCCATTGTCATCACCACGTCGGTCTTCTCGGCATGTTCGAGCAGTAGATTGAGGCATTCAACAACCCACTTCACTCCATCTTCGTGGGAAACATCAGGGTAGCGCTGCCCTGAGAGCGTGCGCAAGAATCGACCGCCGAGCGATGCCGTCACATCCATCATCTTTTTGTGGCGCTCCACTTCCTGCAATCTCTTCTGGCGATCAGGGATGGTAAAGTCAGGCGAGCTGCAGAACATAGGCATTTGCAGGCGCGCCTGCTCCAGAGCGTTGCGAACCCTGTCCAGGTAATCAGGCTCGAAGCTCTCGAAGAATCCAGGATAAAGCTCAACGCCATCTATATCTAGCGTCGCGGCAATATCGATCCAATCAAACAGAGTCATGGTTCTATCTATGACCAGCGGATCCATGTAGCATTTGGGAAAGCAACTGAGTTTAATCAAATTCTCCTCCGAAAATTCCCTGGGAGCGCCGCGACGAGAGAGGGTGGTGCTGCCTTGCCTGCTCAGCCTTGCACTAGGCTGGCAAGGCGGGCCGCTCAAGGAAACCAGTGCCCCCAGGCTTTTCATTATTTCTCTCGCGCCGTCGCTGACGATCGTGACTCCTCAGAAGATGTACAGCAACCTGTTAGGTTGCTGATAGGTCGCGCACTATCAGCAAGGCTGACCGCCACGGCTGTACATCTTAAGTTGCTGTTTGTCGCGTACTATCAGCAACCTGACAGGTTGCTGTACATCTTAGGTTGCTGATAGGTCGCGCACCATCAGCAAGGCTGACCGCCACGGCTGTACATCGCGTTTTCATCATTTCAGGGCATCGCCTGGGGCCGTCTGAAAGACTCCTCCGAAAATGTACAGCGAGGCAGTCAGCCTTGCTGGTGCTCGCGCCAGGAGCAACTTGTCAGGTTGCTGTGCATAGCGTCATGCTTTCATTGTCTCTCGGTGACGCACAGTCACATGACGACTCTTCCGACTATACTACTTTTACGGTTTAATCACAGCCTTAACAGCATCGCCGCTCTCCATAGCATGAAATGCATCGCGCCACCCGTCAAGCGAGCAGACCTGGCTGATTAGCGGCTGGGCGCGGAGCTTGTCATCGGCCAGCAGTTGAATAACGCGCTCCCAGGTTTTGTAGTTATGGCTGTAGCTTCCCTGCAATCGCGCTGCCTTCGCCACCAGGGGATCGAGGCTGAAATTAAGCGGTTGGGGGCCCCATCCGATCTTGGTGATCTGGCCCCCCGGCCGCACCATATCTATAGCCTGCCTGACGGTAGCGGGGATCCCCACTGCATCTACTATCAGATCTGCGCCGAATCGATCATCGTAAGAGAGCACCACTTCAACCGGATCCACTGCCGAGCTGTTGATTATCACATCGGCACCTAAACGTTTCGCCACTTCCAGTCGCTTGGCATCCACATTGATCCCGCAGACGACTATTCTTCCTGCGCCCATCAAGCAGGCCAATTGAAGCGCAAATAGCCCGATGGGCCCGGGACCGATGACGACGACAAAATCTCCCGGATTTATCTGCGACTTGACGGCAAGGGCATTGTAAGCCACACAGGCGGGCTCAGTGAGCGCCGCCCTCTCGAATGGCAGATGATCGGGTATGTGATGAAGGCAACGGGCAGGGACGCGGACATATTTAGTGAAAGCGCCATCTACGCCGTAGCCGAATCCCAGCCGGTTGGGGCAGATATTATACTCGCCGGTTCGGCAGTAGATGCATTGGCCGCAGATGACGGCTGCCGTCTCGCTGACGACGCGGTCCCCCTCTTTGAAGCCGCGAACATTCTTGCCTTTCCTGGCTATATAGCCGCCAAACTCGTGGCCGAGGATGACGGGGGTATTGACGGGATAGCCGAGCGTGTTGTGGTACATGTGAATATCGCTGCCGCAGACAGATGCTGCCGCCACTTCAAGCAGAACATCATCTTCGCCAACATCGGGAACGTCTACTTCGCGCAATTCTACGGCTCCGTCTCGCTGTTCATAGTTTACGATTGCCGGAATTTTCATTTAGCCTCTCCAACTGCTGAAAGATGTCAACTTTTGATCCTTTGCACAATCTCGCGCAATATATCTTCCAGGTCTGCGCTTGCTGCCTTGAATGCTTCCGAATCGATCACCAGCGGCGCTCCGATTACAACCAGCGGCGCGCCTCGCCTGGGCATAGAGATAGCTTGTTCGATTGTCAATCCTCCCACAGCCTGCACCGGGATAGACACTGCTGCAACGACTCGGTCGAGTTCATCAAGGGGGCTCGCGCCTTTGACTTCGCGGCGCTCGTCATAACCCGTATGATGAACTATGTAATCGACGCCCAGGTCTTCAAGTTGTCGGACGCATGCTATTTTATCAGGAGCAGCCAGGTTATCGCCCATTACTTTTATACCATAATCGCGCCCTGCGGCCACCACAGCTTTGATCGTCGCCGGATGAGCAACGCCCATAACCACTACCATAGAGGCCCCCGCTTTGGCCATCATCTCTGCTTCAAGATAACCTCCATCCATCGTCTTCAAATCGGCGACGATTGGCGTCTGGGGGAACTCGCGGCGAAGAGCGCGGACAGAGCGCAGCCCTTCGGCCAGAATCAACGGTGTGCCTGCTTCCAGCCAATCAACGCCAGCGCGCACCGCTTTGTGAGCAATCTCTAAAGCCTCTTCAATTGATGTCAGATCAAGCGAAACTTGAACAATCGGTTCCATAAGTGCTCCAAGCTGTAAGTGGAAAATGTCAAATCTTGCTGACATTGTCGTGACGATATTTCCCCTTGAAGTATATAGTGGAGGCCGAGGAGTTTAGCAATGGAAAAGACAATAGATATTACACCTTCTGATCTAGCTGAACTTGAAGCATTGCTTGATGAGTGTTTGCCCAGGCTTCAGGAAACCGGCGCAAACTGAAGCTGATCAAATAGAGACGGCGCGCTTGAGAGAAGAGATTGAGAGCTATTCTTGAGCGATTGAGAGCTACTATATAGTTATATGGAAGCGCCTGTATGAATATATCAGGAATGTTATCGCTGTTTCGCACCGATCTGTGGTGGTGATCCATCACTTCCCCCCACGAGTATGAATATATCCAGGAATGTTATCGCTGTTTCGCAAGAGACGCGACGCAATGCTGCGGACATTGAGGAGCTTCATAATGAGGTTCGTAATTTGTCACAATTGGTTCGACCTTAAGAAAAAGATTACGGCTGGTTCGGGCGCCAAGCGCCCTCAAAACAAGTTAAATATAGAACTGTTTTGAGGGAAGCTGTCAGTCAATCGGCGCTGAAAGCTAAAGAGGAGTTCGGGACTCAAAACAAGTTAAATATAGAACTGTTTTGAGGGAAGCTGTCAGTCAATCGGCGCTGAAAGCTAAAGAGGAGTTCGGGACTCAAAACAAGTTAAATATAGAACTGTTTTGAGGGAAGTGCGCTTCTGGCAGTGCTCGGCTCCCGGAGCGCCTCAAAACAAGTTAAATATAAAACTGTTTTGAGGGCGCTTGGCGCCCGAACGGAAAAGTATTTTTCTTGAAAAGTATTTTTCTTAAGAGCTATAGAACTGAGCTTGAAATTGGAGTTCCGGGAGAAGCAGATTGCCACAGAGCGCGAGAATTTTCATCGTCAGCTTCAGACAGAAAAAGAGAGAATCTTCGCCTTCAGCTTGAGAATTTGATGTTGCGCTATCAGCGCGACCTGCCTGCCAAAGATAAGGAACAGGATTGAGATCCTATTCGAGGAAAATAGCACAAGCTGATCTCGACTTTATCTATTTTTGCTGCTCAAAAAGGATAAAGTCGAGCCAAGAATAAAGCGGGGCCACTCTGTGGCCCCGCTTCTTTCTGAATGATCAAACCAACTGCTTGCCAACACAATTAGAAGATGAGCTTAAGCCCAATCTGCACATTGCGCGGCAGATTGTTCTGGCTTGTAATCTTGGTGAAGTTCGAGCTGGTTGGATCGGTATTGGGATCATTGAACTGTGGATGATTGAATGCATTCAGGAACTCGCCCCGCAGTTGAAACTTCACCGACTCGCTAATGGAGAAGTTCTTGATCATCGAGAGGTCCCAAAGATTGAGCCCCTGACGACGGAAACCGGGGATGCGGGTCGGGAAGTAGCGGATGTTGCTCGCCAACCTGATGCGCGTATCGGCGCGCTGCTTTGCCGGATCCACTACGCCATTTGTTTGCACTGCTGCATCGGTGAAGTAGAAACCGTCCGCGCTAAATGTGCCATCGACCGTGCTTCCATTGATAATGGTCTTGAGTTTGTTCAGATCACCGGCGAAGAAGATGTTCCTGTCATTCAGGTCAAGAGGGCGGCCGCTCTGAATCTGAAAGATGCCCTGTATCTGCCAGCCGCCGAGAATGCCGTTGATTACACTGTGCCAATCGCTGCCCCACTTGCGACCTCTGCCGAACGGCAGCTCCCAGATGCCGCTCATAACAACTCGATTTCTAATGTCGGTATCCGATATGCGCTTCTCTGGCTCCGGATCGGTTTCGTTGAGGAAGCGGACCCGTTCAAAGAATTTCGACCAGGTGTAAGCGCCCAGGAAGGTGAACCCCCGTGAGAATCGCTTCTCTACCCGCATCTGGCCGGATTGGTAGTTGCTCCACCCATCATAAATTTGCGAGCCAATGCCGGTGAAATGCGGGAATGGCCGAAGGAGCTGCGCGCGACTAACAACCGAGCCATCGAGACCGGTCCCCGGCGCCAATCCCCTAAATGGATTTGTGACATTAGCACTGAGGAAATTTATTGTTGCATCATCACGCACGCGACTGGTTGAGAGGTACTGGCGCGGAACCGGATCGATATTGTTATCAACTGCCAGGTCATAGCCGCGATTGCCTATGTAAGCAATCTCGATCAGCCATTGTCCGGGCAGTTCTCGCTGGACGCCGACTTCCCATCGCTGCGACAAGCCATTCTTCCTGTCGAGCGGGCGGAAACCGATCCCTCTGCCGATGAATGTTGCCAGACCGAGGCTCGCGCCGGGAGGATTGACAACCCCATCAGGGAACGGATCGGCCAGGTTGGCGCGGAATGTCAACCCCCCATCCAGAGTCGGCACTATATTTGTGGCCTGAGAGAAGCCGGGTTGATTGACGCCATCAATGATGAACGGCACCATGTAGACCGCCCAGCCGCCGCGCAAGACCGTCTTTTCATTGATTTGATAGGCCACCCCCAGTCGCGGCTGGAAGTTGTTCTTATCCCCGTTCCAGATGGCGCGATTGCTATCGCTGGCAAATAGCAAGCCGCCTTTGACGCTGAAATTGGCAGGCGAGATCTCCGGAATAGGATTGGCGGCATAAGCCGCTTTGGCGGCTGCTTCAATCGGGCTTGGACTTGTAGCATCGAAGCCGCGCGTGTTGCGATTGAACCGCTCAGTCATTCCTCCTTCATACTCATATCGGAGGCCGAGGTTGAGCGTCAGCTTGCGATTTACCTTCCAGTCATCGTGGAAGAAGATGGCGTGATAGAGGGTCTGGTTCGAGCGAGCGGCATTGCGATCTATGATCCCGCCGGTCGGCTGACCAAGCAAGAATGCAGCTAACTGCTGGCCGATTGGAGCAGATGGGGAATTGTCCAGTGGGCCACGGGTGAAATCGGTGCCAAAATCATATCTGCCTGCCGCATGTCCTGGGCCAAAGCTATTCTCGCGATAGGAGCGGAAATCATAGCCCATACGGAATGCGTGGTTGCCGACTATCTTCGTCAGAATTGGCTGGAATGAGTAAATATTGTGCGTCGTGCCGCCGCCAATGCTATCCCCAAGCACCGAGAAACCTCCTATCTCGAAGCGCGGCAGATAAGAGGCGTCTCCAAAGAACGAAGTGGTCCTCTGCGAGAAGCCGAGAGTCTTAGGATCGAACTTCCCCTCGTGCTGCCGAATGCTCGGTTCGTTAAAGCGCGAGAAACCGATGCGGAAGTTCAATATCGTCGTTGGCGAGAAGGTGTAGACATGGTCGTAGGTCAAGCCGTTGTTAATGCGGAAGAGGAAATTGCCCGTCGGGCGAATGCCGTTAACCTCTCCGGTCCAGTTGCCGCGCGCTTCCACTCGACTATTGTGAGTGTAGCGGAAGAAGAATTTCTGTTTGCTGGTGAGGTTGTGGTCGACGCGCACAGTCTCTGAGTGGAAGTCGTCAGTGCGTGGATTGGCACTAATAAAATTGTTTCGTCCCTGAGAGTCCCCCGGCTGATTGGGGAGCGGGTAGAACTGCAGATAGTTCTTGGCAATCTGGCTGATGCGGTCAGCGCGAATGATGTTATTGGGGAACGGATCGCGTTCGATACGGCCGTTAGGGAGTCTCCGCGCTGTTAGCGGATCGAAGATCCTGATGCCGAGTGGGAGGAGAGCCGAAAGATCGCCATTGCGCTGTGCCTGGGTCGGGACGGTAAATAGCCCTGGCTCAGGGAACACATCCTTCAATCCCTCATAGGTGAAATGGAAGAATGTTCTATCCTTCCCATTATAGAGCTTGGGAAGCCATACGGGGCCGCCAACCGAGCCGCCATAGCGATTGTAACGAAGCGCATCGCGCGGCCTTCCGGCTCGATTGAGGAAGAAGTCATTGGCCGAGAGTTTATCGTTGCGGATGAATTCATAGAGAGTGCCGTGCAACTGGTTGGTACCGCTCTTGAGAGTCACATTGACAGTTGCGCCTGCTGTGTGCCCCTGCTGCGCGTCGAAAGTCGCCGTCTCGAGCTTGAACTCCTGCACCGCATCAGAAGGAGGCACAAAGGCGACGCGGCGGCCACTGGCCATATTAGGCGAGCCGTCGAGAGTGAATTCATTGCCCCCAGGCGCTCCATCGACAACGATTGAAGATGTTCCGGCGTTATCGAACGGGCGCGAGAACTTAAGGTCGCCGGTATAGGAAACGCCCGGCGAGAGGCGCGAAAGGACAAAGGGATTGCCGTCGGAAAGCGGAAGCTCAGAGATGCGCCGCTGGTCAATGACCTGTCCGGCAGAGGCTGATGCAGTCTCCAGCAGCGGCGCCTCAGCCGTCACATTCACCGTCTCTGCCACTGCGCCAACCTCCAGCGTCAGATCGAGGGTTAGCTTGTCGGCTACACGCACCTCAATCCCCTGGCGCACAACCTTCTTGAATCCACTGGCTTCGACTGTTACCGTGTACTGCCCCGGTATCAAGTAGAGCACAGTGTAGTTGCCCGCTTCATTGGTCGTTGTTGTGGTCGAGACATTAGTGGCTACATTGGTAATAGTGATTTGGGCCCCCGCCACTACTGCGCCCGATTTATCTGTCACTTGCCCGGTAATTGAGCCACGAGATTCCTGCGCGAATATGGTCCAGCCGATGGCCGGTAGCAAGATCGCAAGCAGGCAAAAACTAGATAGAGCTTTGATTGTATGTCTGATTGTTAGTCTCATAAGTGGTCTCCTGTGAATTACGTTACCTGAGCCCCCCTAATCGTTCGGCCCAGGGTATAGTTATAAGGTCGAGTTGAGAGATCAGCCGAGAAATACCTCTGCCATAACCCTATTCCCGGCGATTGACTGCCGACTGCTAGCGCGGCTTCTATCCTTATGCCGCCGCCGCTGGAACGACAACAGCATAGCAGGTTGAAAATAGAAAAGCAGAAAGGCAGAAAGACTGAGAGTAACCCTAGAGCAAATTCAGTGCCTTAATCTCAAGGAAGATAGCTCCTTTCGCTGCATAGATTTATGTTAACGGTATCAGGCGATGGTTCAAGGGCCATTCAAATTCATGGATCTCGCTATTCAAATTTTCGGATCGAACCCGGTTCACCTGATTGGATCAAGGTTGAATGCCTTTCTTCCTGCGCACTGCTTCTTCTGGCGCACTATACCGGTGAGCATCACGTTTGACTTGTCTCTTGCGCGGGAAATGATTATACTTCGCCTTAAAGCTTATTAGCTTTGGCTTGCAATTTTATAATTTGTCCAGGGGGTGAACCTTGGCTGGACTATCGGGGCTGGAAAAGTTCTCCCATTTAGAAGACAAGATCTACAGGACCATTGAGCTGTTCAAGGCCATTAAGCAAGAGAAGGAGCAGTTGGAGCGAGAGATTGCCAGCATCAGGCGAGAGATCGGCACTCTGCTCGATGAAAAAGAGCGCCTGGAGAATCAGGTGGAGCGCCTGCTTAGCGAACGCGATATGATAAAGTTGAAGGTCGAGGCGATGCTCGATGCTATAGCAGTGCTTGAAATTGACGAGCCCGCCGAAGTGGGCAAGAAATAATTCGGGCGGGGCGTCGGGGCCCCCTCAGCATTGAACTATGGAAAATCAGACTGCGCCGAGCATTAGAGTCGAGATTTACAACCAGACTTACAATATTCGCGGCCATGCTGATACCGAGTATATCCTTCAACTGGCTGAATTCGTCGATCGCCGCATGCGGGAAATCGCCTCCGGCTCCCTGACGGTCGATTCTCTCCGCGTAGCTATCCTGGCGGCTCTGAATATTGCCGATGAATTATACCAACTGCGCCGCAAGCACGAGCAGTTCGATGCCCAGCTCGCCGAGCGCAGCTCCGAATGCGCTGTGGTGCTCGATCAAATCTTAAAGAAGCATGTGGGCGACCTCTCCAGGGATGAGCAGGAACTTTAGCAGAATTCAGACTGTGACCTGACAGCCACATTTAAGCACAAGCGCCGCCGGAGACTGACGCTCTATCTTACTCCCTGCGCTATAGCAATGGACGCGGTCAGCATAAGGGTCATAGACAATTACACCTTGCACGCCCTGCCCCAGGTGTAAAAAGGGGGCCCCAACTCTTGAATCTTTAGCTTCGTAACCGCGACTGATGACCTCGATAATCGCGTCCGGCGCCTGTATTACTGCTGTGTCGGTTTCTTCAGGCTCTCGGCAAAAGATCGAAATATCAGATCGTTTATCGGAGCCGTCAGGGATTTTGATGTACAGATCCGCTGATATAACTCCTTACCTGAAGTTGCCGCGACCGTCTCCTGGTTCTTCTGGTTGACGCTAAAATCAAATCACATTCGCGCAGCAGACTCAACTGCGGCCATCCGAGAGTTGCCTGTGACTTGAATCTTTTCACCAACAGAGCGGTCAAATACGCGCTTGACAAGCCTATTTCAGGCAGTTATTGTGTAGTTTCAACTCTACAGAGGCTTGCGCGGACTGCTCCGCGCATCTTTAATAGCGATAAGGAGATTAAGGCGTTGGCAAAGGGAAAACCAAAATTAACGGTAAAAGAGATGAAGCGGGACCCGCTGGTTGAACTATTCGAGCAGGCCCGCGGCTGGTTCTTTGAGAATAGCGACAAGTATAAAAAACCGGCGATAATCGTGGCCGCAGTTATACTGGTTGCTGTTGGCATCTACTACCTGCTTTCGTTCAGGACGACAAGGGCAGAATCAAGACTCGCTTCGGCGCTGGAGATATACAACGCGCCGGTGGCAGACCCCCTGCCAAAAAATGAGCCGATAGCATTTAAAACCGACAAAGAGAAATATGAGAAAGCACTCCAGGCATTCAATGCAGCCAGCGGCGCGCATTCTACCTACGGTGAAATAGCTCAATACTACGCTGCTATCTCCCAGCTAAAGCTTGATGCTGCTAAAGGGCGAGCGCAACTGGAAGCTCTTACTACCAGGAATTCTCTTGTGGGCCGCCTGGCGCTGTTCGCCCTGGCAGATAGCTACAAGCAGGCGGGGGAATACGATAAAGCAGCCGAGCTGTTCAAAAAGCTCAGCGATTCTCCCGGGGATATGCCAAAGCCGATGATCTTGCTCAATCTGGCCGGCGTCTATGAAGCTCAGGGCAAGAAGAAAGAGGCGGAGGAGCTCTACCTCAGTGTTGCCAGGGAAGATCGCTCATCCGAAGCGGGTCGAGAGGCTGTCAATAAGCTCGGCGCGCTCAATCCTGAAGCTGTGGAGAGTCTCCCTCCAGAAGAGCCTGAAAACGATCCTTTGAGCAGACTCTTGAAATCTTCGCCGAAATCATCCAGTAACAAATAACTTGAGTCAGACCTGAGATAGCAATAGTCTGGAGGTCAGCCGGTCTTTGATCAGATCAACTGACCTCCGGTGGATGATATGGAGAACCTTACTCATGCCTTAACCGGAGCGGTTATGTCCAGAGCCGGGTTGGATCGGCTTACCCCCCTGGCCACTCCAACGCTGATTCTGGCCGCTAACCTGCCTGATATAGACACAATAACACTGCTGTTCGGTCAGAGAAGTTACTTTCATCATCATCGCGGCATCACCCACTCGCTCGTCGGGCTCCTGGTTCTGGCAATCTTGCTCTCTCTGACGGTCCATTTTTATGATCGGAGGGTGCGATTGAAGAACAACAGCCATGCTAAACCTACTCGCCCATCAAGGCTGTTTGTAGTTTCGCTTCTCGGCTTGCTCTCTCATCTGCTGCTTGACTACACAAACAACTACGGAGTGCGCCCCTGGCTGCCTTTCGACGGCAGTTGGTATACGGCAGATATTGTCTTCATTGCTGACCCCTGGCTCTGGTTGATACTGGGCGGCGCGCTCTTTGTTCTTACTGCCAATAACTTCAAGGCGGTTGCCTTCTGGTCGCTGCTGGCAACCGCACTCTCTCTGCTACTTTTCTACAGCCGGGTTGCCAGCTCCATACCACGAGCCGCGCAGGTCGCCTGGTTTATAGGGCTGGCGCTTGTTCTCCTGATAAGAATTTCAGGCGCGGGGAGGCCCGGCAGCAAACCGGCCATTATCTCGCTGATCCTGACGGTATTGTACTGGCTGAGCCTGACTGTTTCGCACGGAGTTGCTCTTGAGCGAGCCAGGGCAAGCTTTGCTGCCCGCTTGCCCGGCGAACCAGTTGTATCAATCAGCGCCTTTGCTATGCCGGCCAATCCATTCAACTGGCGATGTATAGTCGAGACTCCGACGACAATACACATGTGGAATGAAAGCGTGCTGAAGGGCGCAACCGGCCCGGCGGCAAGCTCTCTGTATTACAAGCCGCAGGATCGGCGATTATTACAGCAGATAGAGGCTACAGCTACAGGGAAAGTCTTCTTGAACTTTGCCCGACATACTCAGGTTGAGATCAAAAGAGATGATTCTGGCTACAGCGTCCACATGCGCGATCTGCGATTTAATCTGACCACTCATTTCTTATTGGACAATAATCTTAATGTTATCGCCGAAGGTTTCGGCTCGGCACCAGAACGCTCATCTTTTAGGGCGAGCGTGGATGAGTGATGAGTGATGCCTGTCACGATGGCGCAGGAATGCCAGGTTGCTTGCAGATCCTTGCCGCTGTGTAATCGGGAATTTCCCGATGGCGTGGTACTGAAGCGCGACGATCTGTGAATAGGTTCTCCCAAATTGAATGCTCCCCACCTTCGCGCAGCAACCGGCAACCGTACTGATGCAAATGTCTGAGCAAATCGCGGCGTTTTATGGAGTGATACCGTGATTGCTAAATTGGAGCACACAAGAATGGGACAAAGAATTTCACCGCCGCCGCACGCCGCCGTAGCACAGAGAAACCGCCTTGAGGGCGGCTCCTCTCTGTGTCCTGCGGTGTGAGGCGGCAGTGGATCTTATCTGTCCCTATCTATGTTGGTTCGATTCGGGCGTGCAACGCCCTCAAAACAGATTAAATGGAACCGTTTTGAGGGCGCCCGCCGCCCGAACTGACTCTGATCTTTCTCTTAAGGTCTATAGCTGCGGTAGGAGCGACCTATTTATAGAATAGAGATTAAAAGCCTTGCTATAGCTTTTGAGAAAAAGATTTCCCGGTTCGGGCGCCAAGCGCCCTCAAAACAGTCCTATTTTAATCTGTTTTGAGGGCGCCCGCCGCCCGAACTGACTCTGATCTTTCTCTTAAGATCTATAGCTGCGGTAGGAGCGACCTATTTTTAGAATTGAGATTAAAAACCTTGCTAAATTGGAGCACACAAGAATGGAACGAAGAATTTCACCGTCGCCGTAACATAGAGAAACCGTCTTGAGTTTGCCCCTCTTCGGTGTCCTCTGTATCTGCGGCAGTGGATCTTATCTATCCCTATCTATGTTGGTTCGATTTAGATCAAACTAGCAATTACGGTATTAAAGCCTAACTGATTGAGGTAGACGCGAGTTATGACTTTAAAATGCCACACATCACTTTAATTTCGCCTCCAGCGCCTGCTGTTTCTTATCTCTGTAGACGGTCAGTTTGATCGTGTCTGCCGGCTTGATAAGCAATGACAACTGTTCAAGCTCTGTTCCGTCCATTATGGTCCTGTCATTGATTGCAACAATGATGTCTCCGGCGCGAATGCCTGCCCGCTCGGCCAGGCTGTTTCTGTTGATTGAGACGACCAGCGCGCCGCGCCCTTCGGGGACCCCGAAGTAGTGGGCAAGCTGCGGGGTCAGTCCGCGCACCGAGATGCCAAGCGTGAGATAGCCTGATGAGGATTCAAGTCTGGCGCGACTCGCTTGCTGAAATGCGGCTGCCAGACTGGCTTCGGTTTCAAGAATCTTTGCCTGCAATGCCTGGACAGTCTCCTCCTGCAACTGCGCGTTCTTATGGTGGACTAACTCAAGCTGGTTGCGGAGCACGCGCAGGAGCCGTTGAAGCTCTAAAACCTTTGGACTCCCGGCTGCACCTTCCATCTCAGCGGAACTCAAAATAGTTGGCATCCGATTGCGATCAACAACGGCGGAAAGCTTCCTTAGCTGGCCCTGTCTGATGACCTCTAACTCGACGTTTTGCCCCACCGGAATAGAAGAGATCATCTCTCTCAAATGGGTCAGCCCCTTGACCTCTGACTCGCCAAACCGCACCAGCAGATCATTCTTCTGCAAGCCTGCCAGGTCAGCAGGGCTGCTGGGAATAATCGACGTGACTATCACCCCTTCTCCACTATTGGGAAGGTTAAGCAGAGCGCGTTCTTCAACAGGAAACTCCGAGAGGCTCATGCCGGTGGCCCCCAGCCAGCCGCGCGAAGTATTCTTTCTTAATTCTATGATCTGGCGCGCCGTGCTCTGAGCTTTGTTTATCGGGTAGACAATGTAATTGACCGTGCGGGCATCGGCCTTGATCGAATCCATTGTGACCCCGATGACCTCTCCTCGTTCATTCTGGATGACTTTGCTGACAGCAGGATTTCTGGATACACCGACGGGGGCCTTGATGACAAATGTGTCTCGTTTAGTTTGACTCGCGCCTGTCCGTTGAGCCTGGAGCACCCGGCCGCGACTCTCATTGAGGCGGATTGTCGGAAATGCAATAGAGCCTCGCTGAGAAACTTTAATCTGTCGCTCTTGAGCGAAAGATGGGCTGAGTATATGCAACAGCTCGCCATCGCTCAGCGTGATCTGCTGCGCGAATTTAGGCGGATCGATATTCAGATCTGGAACATGCAGCACTGAAAATCCGGTCGAATCGTCAAGCCCGATGAACTCGGCTTTGAGCGAGCGCCCGTTACCGGTCTCGATAGTAATATCAGGAGACGGATTTTCAGGATTGATATTAACCAGACGCGCAAGCACGTAGTTGCGCTCGATTACTATTCCGCTGGTGATGTTGGTTATGACAGGAGGTAAGTACCCCTCTAGCGGGGCCACCCGCAATCCGCTCCTGCGATAATAATCGAACAGTTGCTCGGCATTAATCCGATGCTTTACCGACAGGAACCAGGGTTTACTGGCTCTTGTTTGCCCCAGCGAGCGACGCGGTAGCTGCGCCATCGCCACTGCTGGCAAACAGAAGATCAAAGCTGCTATCAATCCCTTTTTCAACATAACTTAAAACACATTCCGGTCAACAACCCGCACGGCAGGCTGTTTCCCAATTTCATCGGCGAGGATCGGCTGCGCCCCCAGGATGTAGGTCGGGACGGTTACATATCTCTCATTGATAAGCACAACCGCTCCGGGGACCGGCGGTGACAAAAATCTATTTGAAGAACCCGGCACAAGCTGCGCCTTCGTTCCCGACACGCTCAGGCGATCTTTACCCGGCTGAGCGACCGGAACCGGCAGCTCTTGCTCGTCGGGACGCGCCTCGCCAGGCTTAGAAGGAGAATTAATCGCGCTTGGTTGAGGCTGATCGGTGACAGCGGCGCTCTCGCCGAGTTTAGCCTTGCCGCTCTCCTCAAGCACAAACCGTTGAACCCCTGCTATAGCGAGCAGAATAATCACAACGGCAGCGGCCCCGATCAGAGCAGGGGTTGGAAAGAGCAAACGAAATGAACGATGGGCAGTGCGCTGGTTCAATCGTTGGCGCAATCGCTCATCGAAATCAGGAGGAGCGGCAACTCGCTTCTGATTTCGCAGCAGCGCCTGTAGCTTTGCCATCTCATCCAGATAACCGCGACAGCTCAAACATTGCAACAGGTGCGCTGCCACTGTCGGCGGAGCCAGCTCCAGGTGATCAACCTCACTCAATATCTCTCTTACGTTCTGGCATCTCATAACTCACTCACTTGAGAACTACAAATAATTGCGCAACTTTTCGCGCAATAAATTGCGCGCGCGGTTGATGCGCGATTTGACCGTGCCTTCCGACAGGCCCAGTATTTCGGTAATGCGCTCGTAGCTCAAGCCTTCTACATCGCGCAAAATGACTGCCACGCGGTACTTCTCCGGCAGCGATTTGATCGCCCGACTCACAGCGCGGCGGCGCTCGTCTTCGATAAGAGCTGTGTCTTGCAACGGGCGCTCATCGGCGAAATCCATCTCAACCGCCTCTCCCTTTTCGTCGGTGAAGAATGAGAAGAGAGGAATAAGGCGACGGCGCTTGCGCTGGCGGAGTTCGCTAATAGCCAGATTAGAAGCGATCCGATAGATATAGGTCGAAAAGCTATAATCGGCTCGATAGCGATCCGTGCTGGTGTAGACACGGACGAAAGTCTCCTGAGCCAGATCGACCGCTTTTTCGTAGTCATCAATCATGCGGTAGATGAAATTGGTGATCGGGTTGCGATAGCGGCGCACGATCTCTTGAAATGCAGCCCCGTCTCCATCACGGGTGGCCGCAAGTAGTTCGTGGTCGCTGAGCGCTTCAATGTTACTCACAACACGATCGCCGAGTTCAACCGGGTAACTTAGAACTTCCATGAACTTCGTTACTTTCTCTGCTGAAAATCATGTGTTGGCGCAACAATCGCATCCACCGCCAGATTATACACCAGTTTACGCTCATGCACACGGCAATCGGAAGCGAAAGTTCCATATTTTTACTGTGTGCAAAAGCCAGAATCGGGGATTGACAATTGGTCGAAAATAGGCAAAATTACTGGCTCCGACTCAAATCAATAATCCACAGATTGGGACGGATAAAAACTGATTCTCGCGGATGACTGGATCGGCTGGTTTCTTATCCTTCAGCCATTAGAGTCTGTTTACGTCCGCGCAGATCAATACCACTTTCAGGTAATAGATGAGACTACAGGTAAGTCGATTCATACTCACGATAGCTTTACTTGCGTCCTGCCTGCTGGCAAACGGTGGAACCGCGTTGCAGGCGCAAGATCATCATTCATCCGAGCCGATGAAGCTCTTCAGCCGGGTCTGGCAAGTCATACGCGAGGGCCACTATGACCCCAGGTTCGCCGGACGCGAATGGCAAGAGGTGCGCGAGCGGTTCCGCCCGCGCATCGAAGCAGCGCGCGACAGAGAAGAGCTCTATCGGATATTGAAAGAGATGCTTGAGGAAGCGGATAGCTCTCACACTGCCTTTATCCCTACCTATAACGGGCAGCAAGGCGATATAGGGATATTGATCAAGCGCATAGGCGACCGCGCCTGTATTACCAAAGTCTTTCCTAACAGCCCTGCCGAGCGCGCCGGATTAAAGGTAGGAGACGAGATAGTGTCGGTCGATGGGGTTCCTGCCCGGCGGTTGCAGGTTAATCCGGTTAAATCCGAACTGCGCGGGCGTCGGGGGACTCCGGTAACAATTGAGCTTCGCTACCCCAACGGGCGCGTAGTCAAACGGCAGATCGTGCGCGATGAGATAAATTATGAACTTCCCATCGAAAGCCGCCAGTTGCCTTCCGGCATCGGCTATATTCGCATCTACAACTTTGCCGACCCTGAGCGGGTGCCACAGTTCAAAGAGGCCATCAACCGATTGAAGGACGCGCCGGGATTGATCATTGATGTGAGGGGGCCCAACGGGGGTTACCCGGCAATTGTGGGAAATATCCTCGGCTATTTCGTCGGCAGAGTCGAGATGATGACTCTCACTGCGCGAAACGGCAAGCCTTCGGTCGCTTTCACCACGCCTCAGAAAGAGCGCTACGAAGGCAAAGTAGTTGTGATCGTAGACGAGCGCTCGCGCAGCGGCCAGGAGATATTCGCCAATACGCTTCGTGAACAGGGGCGCGCGCTGATTGTAGGCACGCGCAGTTGCGGCTGCGTTGAAGGTGGGGTCTATGTCCGCTTGAGCGGCGAGGCAGTAGTCGAAGTCTCGCGCCTCTCAATTGTCACGCCCAGGAACGGCAACCTGGAACGTGTGGGGGTGATACCGGATAAGATAGTTAACATAACAATTGAAGATATAGTCGGTGGGCGCGACCCGCAGCTTGCAGCAGCAGAGGCAGAACTCCTCAGCCAGATCGCTTCTCAGCAGAGTAAGAGTCTACTGAAATCCGCGCGCTGACCGACTCGCCGCTGAGCCTGGCCTTATCTATTGTCGTTTTGCAGCAACGGCCAAAGCCAGGTTGAGGGTGAAGCTCTAATTTCGAGTGTTCCTTGAGCATCAAGCTGTGCGCTGCTATGATTTGTGGGTTCAATTAAACTGAGGGATTTTTCAAGCAGTCAATGAAGACGCGGAAGAGACAATGAGAAGCGCAGCGCGCAACGCGCAACAAACTTCAGTTTGTTGGCAATGACTGCTCCGACAAACTGAGATTTGTCGGACATTTTCCGAGGAGTCTTTCAGACGGCCTCCGGCGACGCCCGGAAATGATGAAAATGCGATGTACAGCCGTGGCGGTCAGCTTGCTGATAGTGCGCAACAGGCAGCAACCTAAGATGTACAGCGAGGCGGTCAGCCTTGCTGATAGTGCGCAACAGGCAGCAACCTAAGATGTACAGCGAGGCGGTCAGCGAGGCGGTCAGCCTTGCTGATAGTGCGCAACAGGCAGCAACCTAAGATGTACAGCGAGGCGGTCAGCGAGGCGGTCAGCCTTGCTGATAGTGCGCAACAGGCAGCAACCTAACCGCCGTGCTGTACATTTTCTGAGGGGTCACGATCGTCAGCGACGACGCGAGAGAAATAATGAAAAGCCTGGGGGCAGTAGTTTCCTTGCTGCCTGCCTTGCCAGGTAGTGCAACCTAAGCAGGCAAGGATGCCTGCGCTCCCAGAGGGGTCACGATCGTCAGCGACGACGCGAGAGAAATAATGAAAAGCCTGGGGGCAGTAGTTTCCTTGAGAGGCCCGCCTTGCCAGCCTAGTGCAAGGCTGAGCAGGCAGGGATGAGAGGCGCTCCCGGAGGATTTTCTGAGGAACGTAGTTATGTCAGAAACAACTATTACAAAGGTCCGGGCGCGAGAGATTCTAGACTCTCGTGGCAATCCTACTGTTGAAGCAGAAGTTTTTCTCCTATGCGGCGCCGCCGGACGCGCTGCCGTGCCATCGGGGGCCTCTACCGGCGAGAACGAAGCAATCGAGCTGCGCGATGGCGATAAGAAACGCTTCCTGGGCAAGGGCGTGCAGAAGGCTGTGGCCAATGTGAACCTGACCATCGCCAAAGCGATCGTCGGGCTAGATGCTCTCGACCAGATAGCTGTTGATATGGCAATGATTGACCTGGACGGAACAAAAAACAAGAAGAAGTTAGGAGCAAATGCCATACTTGCCGTCTCGCTGGCCACGGCGCGCGCAGCCGCCGGCGCCACCGGGCAGCCGCTCTATCGCTATATAGGAGGCGCCAACGCTCGCACTCTGCCGGCGCCAATGATGAATATACTCAACGGCGGAGCGCATGCGGATAATAACGTCGATCTGCAAGAGTTCATGATCATGCCCATCGGAGCAATGAGCTTCAGCGAGGGCCTGCGCTGGGGCGTCGAGGTCTTTCACAGTCTGAAGTCGGTTCTCAAAAAGAAGGGCTACAGCACGGCAGTTGGCGATGAGGGCGGGTTTGCTCCCAGCCTTAAATCAAACAGCGAAGCGGTGGAATTGATAATGGAAGCTATTTCGCAAGCGGGTTACAAAGCGGGCAGCCAGATCGCTATCGCCCTCGATCCGGCATCGAGCGAGTTCTTTGATGGAAAGAACTATGTCTTCAAGAAGAGCGATGGCAGCAAACTCTCGCCGGAAGAGATGGTGCAGTTTTACCTCAACTGGGTCAGGCAATATCCCATTGTCTCAATCGAAGATGGAATGGCGGAAAATGATTGGGAAGGATGGGCAATGATCACTCGCGAGCTTGGCGCGAAAGTTCAACTGGTAGGAGATGACCTGTTTGTCACCAACACGGAGTATTTGCAGCAAGGCATTGAGAATGGCATAGCTAATTCCATCCTGGTCAAAGTGAATCAGATCGGCTCCCTGACGGAAACCTTGCAAACAATCGAGCTTGCTAGGACGCATAACTACACGGCGATAATCTCTCACCGTTCGGGCGAGACTGAAGATACTTTTATCGCCGATCTGGCCGTGGCAACCAATGCAGGGCAGATCAAGACCGGCTCTGCTTCCCGTACCGATCGCATTGCAAAATACAATCAGCTTCTGCGCATTGAAGAAGAGCTTGGCTCAAGCGCCGTTTATCTGGGGGCGAAAGCATTTTACAATTTGAAGGGCGCCGCATCGGTTGCTCAGCCGGCTAAGCGCGCGCAGCGAAATAAGCAGCAGCATTAGCCCCGATCGTCTCCGCCATCTGGCTAAACGCGCGCGCGGCGCGAGTAGCGGCAAGGGGGACTACAATTGCAAAGATGCTCACTGGCTAAACATGCGCGCGGCGAAATAGTTCATCCGAATTTTGGGATCTCCTGTGGTAGATTCAAGGAGTATTCGGGGGCCTTGATCTGCAATTTGAAATCTTTAATTTGAAATAGAGAATGAGTGAGGCCAGAGCAAAGGCAGATCAACCTCTACAGCCTGAAGGCAAAAAGATTCTCGATGTCGGCTGCGGGCGCAACAAGTATCCGGGCGCAATAGGAATAGATTTTAATCCCAAAACCGATGCCGATGTAATACATGATCTGGGAGTCGTACCGTATCCTTTCGCCGATAACGAATTCGATGAAGTCATCAGCCGCCACGTAGTCGAGCACGTTCCCGATGTGATGGCTTTCATCTCCGAGCTTCACCGAATCACCAGGCCGGGCGGGCGCATCAAGCTTGTCACACCTCATTACTCGAATCCCGACTGGCCTAATGATCCTACTCACCGCAATCACTTAAATAGCTATTCGTTTAATTGCTTTATGCAAGACCGCCGACTATTCCCTTTCTACACCGATGTTGAATTGAAGCCAATACGCATCTACGTCACGCTGGCAAATCTATGGCGAGCGCTGGGAATAGAACTATTAGTCAATCTGGACCAGTGGTGGCCGGCGCTTCGCTTCACCCGCAAATTCTGGGAGCATTATCTGAACTTTATCTTTCGCGGCAAGGAGCTGTACTTTGAATTCGAGGTGATCAAGAGACCTCATAGCGAACATTGACCGGCTATCGTCTGTGATAAACTTTACTTTGAATCTCAGTTGAGCGATCTCTAATTTGAAGGGAGAAATTAGTTGACCGGCAAGAACATTAACGGGCCATTGTTGTTGTTGATTATGGACGGGTGGGGCTATTCGGAGAAAAGAGAAGGCAACGCCATAGCTCTGGCGAAGAAACCTTTCTTCGATGAATACTGGAATAAATATCCACATACTCTCATAGACGCATCGGGTCGCAGCGTTGGACTGCCCCAGGGCGTGATGGGCAATAGCGAGGTCGGCCACCTCAATATTGGGGCCGGACGCATTGTGCAGATGGATGTCTCGCGCATAGACTGCGCAATCGAAGATGGCAGCTTCTTCAATAATCCGGCCCTCGTCGCTGCAATGGATAACGTCAAGGAAAAGAACTCGGCTCTGCACCTGATGGGCCTCGTCTCAGACGGCGCTGTGCATAGCATGAACACTCATCTTTACGCGCTGCTGAAGATGGCTAAAGAGCGCGGCCTCACTCAGGTCTTCGTCCATTGCTTCACCGATGGGCGCGACACGCCACCTGACAGCGGACAGCGGTATGTAGCCGAACTTATTGAAAAGGAGAAAGAGATCGGCGTCGGACGCATTGCTTCGGTCTGCGGGCGCTACTACGCGATGGACCGCGATAAGCGATGGGAGCGGATCGAGAAGGCTTACCGTATGCTGGTTTACGGAGAAGGCGCGAAGTTTGTCGATCCGCTGGAAGGCATTCGCGCTTCCTACAGTCAGGGCGTCACCGATGAGTTCATTCGACCAATTGTGATTGTCAACGAGGCGGGCGAGATGGTGGCGACAATCAAAGATAATGACAGCGTGATCTTCTTCAATTTTCGCGCCGACCGCGCAAGGCAGATCACACGCGCTTTGACAGAGCGAGACTTCACCGGATTTGATCGCGGCCAGCCGCCAGCAATCCATTTTGTTTGCTTCACTCAATACGACGCGCTGTTTCCTCTGCCTGTGGCCTTTCCTCCGCAAACTCATCACAATATTCTGGCAGAAATCTTTGCCGAACGAGGCATCAGAAACTTGCGCGTCGCCGAAACCGAAAAATATGCCCACGTGACATTCTTCTTCAACGGCGGAGTGGAAAAAGAGTTCCCCTGCGAACGGCGCATTCTTGTGCCCTCGCCGAAGGTTGCAACTTACGATCTCCAGCCGGAGATGAGCGTATTCAAAGTGACCAACGAGATCCTTCGCACAATAGACGAAGGCGAGACCGATGTCTTTATCGTCAACTTTGCCAACGCCGATATGGTCGGTCACACGGGAAATTTGAATGCGACAATCAAAGCAATTGAAGCCGTTGACACATGCATCGGCTGGGTGGTTAAAGCGATCCTCGCCAGAAATGGCGTCTGCATAATTACCGCCGATCATGGAAATGCTGAGCAGATGATCGATCCGGCAACAGGCGACATTCACACGGCGCACACAACCAATCTGGTCCCTCTGCTCCTCATAAGCCGCGATTTTAAGAACGGGCTGCGGCCGGGGGGCTCGCTTGAGGATATTGCTCCAACGATGCTCGGCATCCTGGGAATCGAGCAACCGCGCGAAATGACGGGCCGAGATTTGAGGATACGACAATGAGACGCCTCAGATGGGGAAACGCCTCCGATGCCTCAGACGCAGCAGAGTCCACTTCTCTGCGTCGCCGCGTCGCCGCGTCGGAGGCGTCGTTGAAAATGCTGGCGCGTCCCACACCGGGCTATATTGCTGATTTCCATCCGCAAAATATACTGGTCATAGACTTCGGCCAGCTCGGCGATGTCGTCTTGAGCCTTCCTGCGCTGAAGGCAATCCGCGAGCGATTTCCCTATTCAAAGATCACCGTCGCTGCCGGCACCCCGGCGCACGAAATTGTTCTATTGTCCGGGTATTCAGACGATGTGCTCCCGGTCAATCGCGTTGCGCTCAAATATGGGAACAAGCTTGTGGCCGGGTTTCGGATAATTAAGCTTGTGCGCGAAGTGCGTCGCCGCAGGTTCGATCTTGTCATAGACCTGCATAGCCTCTCCGAGACCAATCTTCTGATGTGGGTTTCCGGGGCACGCTATCGTCTGGGGGCGCGCCGGACGGGGCGCTCGCTTGACTTCCTCTTCACCATCAAGGCCCCTCTTGAAGATCCTCACAAACATGCCGTTGATCGCTACCTTGATGTGCTTGCGCCGCTGGGAGTGACCGACCCCGATCGCCAATTGAAGCTGGCCACCCGTCCGGCTGATAGTGAAAAGATAGAGCGATTGCTCAAAGCGAGCGGTTATAGAGAAGGCGAGTTAGTCGTCGGTCTCAATCCGGGTTCCGCCTACCCGCCACGCCGCTGGCCTAAAGAGCGATTCATCGAGCTGGGCTCGCGGCTGGCGGTGAATTTCAATGCTAGAGTCTGCGTCTTTGGGGGCCCCGAAGAGGGAGATCTGGCGCGCGAGGTTGCCTCTCTGTTGCCCGGCAGAAGGGGCATAGCTCTGGATAGACTCAACATTCCTGAACTGGCGGCAGCTATTGCCCGCTGCGCCGTCTTCGTCACCAATGACACCGGCCCGATGCATATCGCCGTTGCAGTTGGGGCCCCTGTTGTGGCGTTGATGAATCGGCCTGCCGCTTCGCCGTTCGATCCCTTCGGGCAGGGGCACAAAGTACTGCGCGGGCCGAATATACTGGCTATCTCTACCGATGAGGTCTACGAGGCAACTTGCTCGCTGCTCGGCAAGAGCCGCACCAGCGCCCTATTTGAGCGGTGAATCCCTCCCGACTTTGTAGACCACGGCGGATGTCCCATCAGGCAGCGAGAAAGCAGCAAGCCGGATGCAATCCGGCGCCCCGGCAATGAGAGACGCGAGGCGATGGCTCGCGGCTGTTTGATTGCTCTCTCTGATATTGCCTGCTTTGGTCACTATGAAGTCGCACCGGTTTATCTGTCTCTGCCATTCTCCCTCCTCTATCCCTCTGGCTTGCAAAACGGACTCCGCCTTCTCTTTTCTGAGCAAGCGAAAGTAGACGCCAAAGGTTGAGGGATTAAATAACGGCTCATTGTCAGCAATGCCCACGACCGTATGCGGCTTCTCACTGTAATCGGCAATAGCTTCGGCTATCGAGCCAAGCGACCAGTCCCGGCTCTGTGGCCCTTGATCAATATGGTCAACGTTTCTGCTGAGCGCCTGAAGCGCAACCGTTGCCGACCGACTCAGCCCTGTCCGCGGCTCGCCTCCATTATCGATGGGCCATTGAGTAGTGAAGAAACTCACAATAGAGCAACCGGCGATGAGCAGATAAGCAGCCATTCTGCGTCCGGGGGCATTGATAGTATATGCCAGATAAGCGGTCAAAAGCGCCGCAGCCGTGAGCAGAGGCAAAGTATAGCGAGGGTCCTTATTGGGCTGCGCAGTGAAAGCCAGATAGGCGCTAAGCAACCATAAGTAGAGAATGCGATTCTGTCGGCGATGGCGGCGCAACGAAAGTATCAGCCCGGCAATGAACAGCAGAAAGAACAGAGGTTGAACCTGGTAATTTGCCATAGCGTATAGATAGGCGAAGATTGAATAGAAGCTCAGCACCGGAGGGTCCCCTTCGCCGATAGCCGCTGCTCTATTGACACGATAAATCTCCAGAGTCTCTTTCAAATGTGGGACATACCAGACGGCAGCTATCGCCCCGCCGATAACAAGCGCCCAGGAAAAATTGATCAGCGCAGGAGAATCCTTTCTTCTGAGAAGATAGGCAAACTGGGCAGCCAGCGGCAGCCAGAAGAAAAAGATGAAGGTCTGCTTGACCAGCATTCCCAGCCCCAGCGCCGCTCCAAAGACCGTTGCCCACTTGCGGCTATGGAAGTCTTCGGCCCTGATCAGCATCCAGAAGCTCAAACTCACAAAAGCAAGCAAGGTATAATCAATGAACGCTTCATGAATGAAAGCTGCGCTCATGTGATAGGACGAACCGACAAGGGCAGCCAGCAATCCTGCACTTCTATCATACAGGCGTTTGCCTATGCCGTAGGTCGAGATGAGGAGGAGCGCCAGCGAAACAAGATTGGTCAGCCGCGCCGCCACTATGCTCGGCCCAAAGAGCAAAAAATTGCTCCCCATCATCAGATGGAACACCGGAGCATAGTGATGAGGCGACAGGAAAAACTCTGATAGGAAGCCTGTCAGCCCGCCATTCTTTAAGGTGCTGTAGTAATCAAATGCAGTGTTGATATGATCTGCCGGGTCCCAGACCGGCGGGGTCTTATCTTTCCCGATCCAGATTGCCGTTGAGCTGCTAAACGCGACGAAAATTAGCGCAAGGACAATCCCAGGCCAATATCTGGATCGGCAAGATTGACTCATTATTCTATTCGATCAAAAGTGAATCTCACATTCTTCGCAATCAGGCGTCTCTATTTGAATCGTCACGTGGCTAATATCGAACTTTGTTCTCAGATTATGGCGCAGCCGCTGCAAGGCCATGTGGTGAGGCATGCCGATATCAAGCACAACGTGGGCGCTCAGAGCCTCTTTGCCGGTTGTGATTGTCCAGACGTGCAGGTCGTGCACATCGCTCACCCCTTCTGTATCAAGGATGGTTTCAATAATTGCAGCGGTATTCAGATGCGCCGGGGTCCCCTCAAGGAGAACGTGGGTTGAGTCGCTGATGAGCCTCCAGGAGCTGTAAATGATAAGTAGACCGATTACCACGCTGATGATCGGATCAGCCATGTACCATCCGCGCCACCACATCAAGAAGCCTGCCAGGATTGCGCCTACTGAGCCGAGCGCGTCTCCCAGCACATGCAAAAAGGCGCCGCGAATATTCATGTTCTGATGCGCCGAATCGCGCAGTATCCAGGCCCCCAGCGCGTTGACAAAGAGTCCGCCGCTGGCAATGAGCATCATCTGAAATCCCAGCACCGGCGGAGGATCCTGCGCGCGCTTGTAAGCCTCGAAGAATATCAGAAGCGACATGATAATTAGCGCCACGCCGTTGGCGAGAGCAGCCAGTATTTCAAGGCGGTAATAACCGTATGTCTTCTGCGGCGTTGCCGGCCGCGACGAGAACCACATGGCAAATAGCGCCAGCGCCAGCGCCGCCGCATCGGTCAGCATGTGACCGGCGTCCGAGATCAGCGCCAGGCTGTTGGTGAGATAGCCGCCGACCGCTTCGGCCAGCATGTAGATGGTCGTCAATCCAAGGACAATTGCAATCCTGTGCCGGTTCTTTTCAGCGCGAGAATGAATACGGACCTCTGCCATCTTTTCCTCTGCAACTTCCCACAGATATTAGCCTCTACTTAGTATACTATTTTGATCGGAACTTTATCCCAGAAAATTGCCGCTGTGATTGTCGTCGGCTCAACCGTCAACGCCCCCCTATCTAATCCTTCTTCGTGTTAACCGACCGATCTATCTTTTCAATAATCTTTGCGATCTGCTCTGCTTCAGGGGCACTGGGATTGAGCGCAAGGTACTTCTCGAGATGAACTTTTGCTTGCGGGTAATCCTTCTTGTAAAGAAAGATGCTTCCCAATTGAAAGTGAGCCTGGGCGACAACCGGCCCGCCGAGGACTATTGCTCTGTTAAGCTCGCGTATTGCTCCATCCAGATCCGAGACGCTGCGCAATGCAACTCCCAGATAGAAATGTGCCAGGCTCGATGTGCTGTCCATATCGACAGCTCGCCGGATCACATTCACAGCCTCACCGAACTGAGATCGCTGCATTAATGCATAACCGAGATATAGCAGCGGCTCCGGCGACCGGTCGTTTATCTCAACGGCGCGCCGCAGACGCGATTCGGCTGCCTCGTACTGCTTGAGAGCGATATGCTGCCTGCCGAGATCGAGGTTTGCGCGATAGTGATCAGGAAAGACCTCAATAGCCTTTTGCAAGTATTTGACCGCCTCGCCGGGCCGGTCCTTTTCTATCTCCTGCCGAGCTTTGTCGTATAGTTGACGCGCCCTCTTAGGCACATCCTGTTTAAGCTCGATTACGCTGACTACAGGTTGGTCCGGCCTGTCGGTCGGCAAATTGTCTTTCAGCCTGAGCAGGATTGTGACCAGGGCCTGCGGCGGGTTATTGGGAGTGACATAGAGATAGACGCTCTGCTTATCGCTTTGATAAGAGCGGCCGGTCTCAGGAATGTAGATGGTGTACAGCCCGGTCCTGGCAATTCCGGTGAAGAGAAAATCGCCCCGCTCATCTGTGCTGGTCGCATCCAGGCGGGTATTGCCGCTGCCATCAAGCAGGAGTACGGTCAGGCGAGTATTCTTCAAGAACGCAGCGGGGGCCCTGACCCGTCCTGAGATTCTTCCGCCGCCAATCCCTCCCGTTCGATTGGGGCCCCCGATAGAGACCGGATCGGTAGAGGATTGCCCCCCTGAACTCTGGCCTGGCGGTTCCGAATAGCTCGTCTCTGAAGGTCGAGCTGATAGCGGAGGGTAATTGAAGGTTAATAGTAACAGGATAGCTATCGGAGATAAAACGCGCGCGACAGACATTGCTGTTATTCTCCAGTTAAATGATTGAACTGCTACCGCTCAAAGAGAATGCTGCAATCGAGTTTGGGCGCCGGAGCGGAAAGCCTTGATACACGCGGCTTTCAGACCGCAGTGCAGCTAGATTGTAACACGCACAGCAGATAGATGTCTATTACGGGAATGGCTGCTTGGGTTAATAGATCACTACTGAACGCCCGGCAATCGTTGCGAAGGTGAATTAATCTTTATCCCAGTCAGGCCGCGTACCGGCGATCAACTGTGATAGCGAAGAGAATAGTGCCGATCAATCCGATGCAGCACGCTACAAAGAAAGGGATCACAGGGTCGATCTTCCAGAGAAAGCCGCCGATGAGAGCAGCGGGTGTGATAGATAGGCTGCGCGTTAGATAGTAGAGCCCAACGGTGCGGCCCCGGCGGTTTGGATCTGCCAGGTTAACAATCATTGCCTGGTGATCCTCTGTTAATCTCGGCCGGGGCACGTTCGTTTCGTGCTCCAGACTGCTCATTGGTGAATGCTCTCGTCCAGAATTTTGCGCCAAGCAGGCCGATAATTCCGGCAGCGAACACAATAAGCGGAAAGAGAATGCGGAAGAAATAAATGGCGATGAAAGCAGCGGCGGCTATACCGAGATGCACTTTTCTCTTGAGCGCTCGGCTGCCAATCTTCAAGACTGCTTCAACCACGATGGCGACTACTACCGGCTTGAATCCTGCCAGTACCCCAACCACTACTAGGACATTGCCATAAGCTGCATAGATGTAAGAGAGCGCCAGGAGGATAAAGATTGATGGAATGACAAAAAAAGCGCCAGCGACAATGCCGCCCCAGGTGCGATGCAGAAGCCAGCCGATATAGATTGCAAGCTGTTGCGCCTCCGGTCCAGGCAGCAGCATGCAGAAGTTCAGCGCGTGAAGGGATCGCTCTTCAGAGATCCAGCGACGGCGGTCAACCAGATCCCGGTGCATTATTGCAATCTGACCCGCAGGGCCCCCAAAGCTGATGAAGCCGAGCTTGAGCCAGTAGCGAAACGCTTGCCAAAATCCAACTAAAGCACATCGCTCATTCACGCTTATTCGCTCGGTGCGGATCTGTGTCCCGCCTGCATAATCAAATCCTACCTCAGAATCGAAACGTGTACTGTATCTTTCCCGCCAGCCTAGTATTGGCTGAACGGAAGTTGAAACCGCCGCGCTCATCCTGGAGCCAGCCTTGATTGAAGACGAGAAATATTTCGTTCCCGGGCCGGATAATCCAGCGGATGCGGCTTTGCCAGCCAAGGTTCCTCGATTCATTGTCAAACTGCACTAAATTAAAGAAGGTCAAAAACGGCGAAACAGAATAGTTTGCTCGAAGGCTGAAGATGCGCGCGGCAAATTTTCCTTCCTTCAGCCGAACGAAAGTCTGGTCAGCAACAAAACTCAATTGAAAATGGGGCGCTACCTTATATTGGAACGAAGTCTCAATTTCATCAGAGCGCCCTGAATAAAAGGTTCCAAACCACCAGGTGCCATCAATCTTCCATCTCCTCTTTGCCGCACTGCCAAACTCGGCTCGCCATCTGGTAAAACGATAATCACCGGGCGGCAAGACTATGCCATCAGCAATCTCGAAAGGCTCAAACAATCTCTCAAACGTGGGGACATAGTTGAATTCATATCTATCGCCGGAATTGAGCGAATAATTTATCGGCGCAGTGAAAAGTCGCCAGCTCTCCACCTGGCCATTATCTAATCGGGTAAATCGAGTGAAGCGGAACCCATGAAACATCTGGCGCACGTTGAGGAAGTTCTTCGGTCGCGGAGCAAAATCGATTGAGATATTAAGCTTTCTCACACCAGAGCGAGACACGAAGCCCAGAGCCGGTTTGAAGTCTTGCCCGATCTGGCGCCAATCTATTCGCGCATCCCACAGATCGTTTGGATAGATCACGCCAAAGCCATAGGAATCATCATTGCCTTTGACCCCTTCATTACTGCTCTTGAGCATAAATGCCTCAACTGCGAAGTTGCGATCCTTGCCCAGAAAGCGAGAGGTAGCCAGTCTTGTATCTACTCCATAGGTGCGGCTTGAAGACAAACTGGCCGGATTGCCTTCAGTGAAGATCCCGCCAATGTAAGATTGCCTGAAGAGATTGCGTTTCAAGCGACCGACAAAGAAATTCTTTGCTTGCGTGAAATCGGTCTCTCCCGTGCGCACACCGAGCACGCCTATATCGTAGCGTCCTACTTTGCCTGTCAGTTTGGTTCCAGCAAGCATCGGAACTTCAAGCCCCGATAGAAGGCCGATTCTGCGACTGAAGAAAGGAATGATTTCAGGGGTTCTGCCAGAAGAACTGGCGAAACTGAATGCCCCTGCATTCTCAAGAAAGAAGGCGCGCTTTTCCGGAAAGAAGAGCGGAAAGCGAGTTAGATTTATCTGCCTGTCATCTACTTCTGTCTCGGCGAAGTCGGTATTGAAAGTTGTAGTCCACTTGAGGCTCGGCGTTAGGTTGTAGAAGATATCAACTCCCCCATCACCATCAATTTTGCTGTTAGCTCTATTATTGTTTATCCAATTGCCGGAAGCATAAGGGCGAACATCCAATCCTCGACCTTGCTCTATGTCGATGAAACCATAGATTTCTCCCGCTTCTGACACCTGAAAGAAGCGCACATCAAGGCGGGGAGAGGCGAGAGCGGTCTTCTTCGAGTTTGCGCTTGATTGTGCGAGAGAAATTAAATCCCCATGATTGATCACCTCTTTTGAAGCTAAGGCTCTTAAATGGAATAGCAAATTCTGCGCTCCATCCGAGATTGGATCGGTGAGTGCGCACATTCCAAATTGCATCCCACTCTCTATTTGCTGAACTGTTCTCAATGATGAGGCCATCTACGAGGGCCCCAACCGGATTGGTAGCGAAGTAGAAGGCGTTGCGGCGGTCGCGGAAGGTGTCAATCAGTATTTCAATTTGGTCATCGGCGATGAGAAGAGCATCGCGCGCCATCTGTGTACCAATAATCTGCTCCGGCTGTGAATCGTAGCACATCACGCCGATATAGAAGTTCTGGCTATCATAGAGTAGCTTTACTTCTGTGCGCTCGGTCGCTTTCTCGCCCTGCTTAGGTTCCCTTTGAACGATTTCGCCAATAGGCACAGCCAGTGACCAATCATCTTCGTTCAGCAGCCCGTCAATAGAGATGCGAGATATGGCGCGAGTGACAACTGCGCGCTTTGCCTCGTCAGCGTTAACGCTCCAGTCAGCTTGAGATATGAAACCAACTCGAAGCTGAAACAGCAATGTAATAACTGCCAAAATCAAAATTATCTGTGCAACTCTATTATGGAAATAGGGGCTCATTGCTTATACCAGGTTCAAGCGCTTCAATATCAATTCAATTGAATACCAATGTTCATCAACCACTGTATAAGCGATGCAGAGTACCAGCCCAAAATTAGAAGAGTATGAGATTAACATTAAATTCAGTTAATGCAGAGTTGCTTGCGCTCCATATCAGATATTATCTCTTGGAAGTATTCTGAGATAGATTTAATCTTGTTCTCATTATCTTTTAATTTTGATCTTCTAGCATTCCAGAGTTGTAGCAGAGGTTGGTCTATGCGCATATTGTTCGTGGAAGACGAGCGCAAGGTAGCAAGTTTCATCAAGAAGGGGCTTGAAGCAGAAAGGTACGCTGTCGATGTAGCTCACGATGGAATCTCAGGATTGGACTTCGCTGAGAGCTACCAGTATGACCTTGTTATCCTTGACTTGATGTTGCCGGGAATGAGCGGGACCGAAGTGCTGCGCTCTATTCGTCGCAAAGACGCGAATGTGCCAATACTTGTCCTGACAGCCAGAGATTCAATTGATGATAAGGTCAAGAACTTCGAGAGCGGTTGCGATGATTATTTGACCAAGCCATTTGCTTTCGCCGAGCTTCTAGCAAGAGTTAAAGCTTTGCTCAGGCGCGGGGCAGTTGAGCGCAAGAGCATTTTGCGCGCAGCAGATTTAACTGTTGATCTGAACAAACGAAGAGTCACGCGCGCTGGCCGCATGATAGATCTGACTGTTAAAGAGTATGCTCTGCTTGAGTATCTCATGCTCAATGCCGGGCAGGTAGTTTCGCGGGCGATGATCATCGAGCACGTTTGGGATCATAGCTTCGATAGCTTCACCAATATCGTGGATGTCTACATTCGCTATCTCAGGAACAAAATCGACGAAGGATTTGAGCCCAAGCTGATTCAGACGGTGCGGGGCGTGGGCTACATGATCAAAGCAGGAGACGAGGAGTGAACATCAAAAGCATACGCTTCAGACTCACACTCTGGTACGGGGCGCTGCTCGCCTTGCTGCTTGCGGCATTCAGTCTGGCTGTCTATTGGGGGCTTGATCGTTATTTGAGGTCAATGCTCATAGAGACGCTGGCTGCGCAATCTCATCAAATAGGCGATGAATGGCTCGCCGGCATTGCCACTTCAGGAGAAGATTACCTGATCGATGAGATCCGCGAGCATGTATCTCCTGAAAATAATAATCGCTTCCTGAGAGTCACGCGCGCAGATGGAAGCATTGTCTTTCAATCCGATCAGCCGCGCGATGAGAGTTTCAATCCGGCCGCGGTCAGCAAAGTCAGTATAAGCACAGACGAGGGTATGCGCCAGGAGAGGCTGCCCTGTGGCAAGGAACTGCTTATCTATTCCCTTCCATTCCATGCAACAGGCGCAGGCGATTTCCTGATTGAAGTAGGGGCCTCCCTCAGTCAGATCAATAATACGCTTCACGGCCTCGTCATTATCTTCCTGGCCACACTGCCAGTAGCTATTGCTATAGCTGCAGTTGGTGGATACGGATTGATGCGGCGCGCTCTAAGACCTGTAGATGAAATTACCAGATCAGCCGAGCGAATCAGCTCTCTCAATCTGAGCCAGCGGTTGCCTGTGCCTGCCACAGGAGATGAGATTGAGCGATTATCGGCAACTCTCAACCGGATGATTGCGCGGCTTGAAGATTCATTCAAGCAGATCACTCGCTTCACTGCCGATGCTTCGCATGAGTTGAGGACCCCTTTGACTGTCGTTCGAGGCGAATTGGAGATAGCTCTGCGCAACGGACAGGTTCCTGCTGATATTCGCGAAGCGATTGAGAGCACTCTGGAAGAGACTGAGAGATTGTCAAAGATAGTTAATGATTTGATGATCCTCTCGAAATTGGATTCCGGTCAAATGCAATTGGAGAAGTCCATCTTTGATCTGGGAGAGCTTGCTGCTTCAACTACAGATCAGTTGACAGTTCTCGCTGATGAGAAGCAAGTGAGTCTCTCCTGCTCGCTGCGCAGCCAGGCAAAAGTTGAAGCAGATCGCGCGCGCATCAAACAGGTCCTTGTCAACCTGATAGATAATGCCATCAAATACACGCCTGCGGGGGGCCGTATAGAGGTGAGCGTTAGACGAGAAGACAGCAACGCTATAATCGAAATAACTGATACCGGCATTGGGGTCCCACAGGAGGAGTTGCCGCGCATCTTCGACAGGTTCTATCGTGTAGATAAGGCGCGCAGCCGCGAGCTTGGCGGAAGCGGCCTGGGGCTGGCAATCTCGAAATCGATCTGCGAGGCTCACAACGGTCGAATTTGGGTCACCAGCATTCCCGGAAGTGCGAGCACTTTTTCTGTTGAACTGCCTGCCGCAGAGAAAGAGGTGAGTTGATGAAACTAACTGTCGGTTTGCTCTTGTGTTTGTCTATTGCCATAACAGTTAATGCCCAGCAAGCTGGCTCGGATACGGAGATCAAGGAGCTTGAGCGCAAACTTGATCAGGCCATGCGCCAGGTTGAGCAATTGACCATTCTGATCCAATCAATGCGTGAGGAGATCGATCGGCTTAAAGGCGAAAGACGCAACCTGACAGGCTCCCGCGCTGAAAGCGTTGCGCCTGCTCCTTCGTCTACAGGGCAAACGAAATTGGACAATCCTCTGGCTGAGTTCACCGAGCGCATCATTGAGCCTGAACTGGGGCACAGCGAGCGAGAGGGGGCGATTACGGCGAAACCGGAGATATTTATCCAGACTCGCTATGCGGCTGCGCCTATACCCAGTGCAGCATCTGAATTTGAGCCGAACCTGAGCCTGACGCGAATAGAGGTGCGCTGGGCCGGCAAAGTGGCTGATCGAGTTGGCGCCAGGCTCGAGATTCAGTTTCACCCAGCAATAGACGGCAGCCCGGAAGAGCTGGTCAATGATGCATTCATCGAATATTACTTGAATGATCACGCTACTATAAGGGTCGGGCAATTCATAAAGCCATTTGGCTTTGAGATTCAGCAATCAAGCGCCGTGCGTGAGTCTCCTGAGCGAGGAATATTCGCTGGATATTTCTTCCCCGGACAGCGCGACCGCGGAGTTATGATCTCTGGCAATTTAGATTTCCTCGGTCGCTCGGCCATTAAAAACACCCACTACTTCTTCGGCGCGTTCAATGGGAACCGCTTCTTCGCTGACACCAATCGTCAGCTCAACTATATCATTCGCCTGCGAAAGATATTTGATCGGCCCAGATTGGCAATGGGCCTGTCCTTGCAGCGAGGCAAGCAGATTTTGCCTGAAGGGATTTCGGGGGATAATAACGAGAATATAATTGGCGTTGATTTCCAATACGCTATTGGCCGCATAGGATTTCGCGGCGAGTTCGCCGCAGGTAATACTCCTTCTACATTGCTTTCAATTGAGCCTGAGTTTGCCCCTGCTTTTCGCCCGGGGGGACACTCTTCTGGTGGATACTTCTTTGCCACCTATCGGATCAACAGCAAAGATAATCTCTATGCGCGCTATGATCAGTTCAATGGCGATCCGGTGACAGGCAGAAATGTTCGAGCATTCAACTTCGGGTACTTTCGCAAAGTTGGAGAGCTCTCGCGACTCGGCTTTGATTATCAATTCAAGAACCGGCCATCGTTTAATAATGATGCAGTCAATGGACGGTTCCATATAACCTGGGGAATAGAGTTTTGATGGGGAGTTCTTCATGATGAAAGCCTGGGAGCGCTAGTTTCCTTACCTGCTTACTTGCTATATAACGCAACATCGGCAGGCAAAGATGTCTGCGCTCCCAGGGCATTTCCCGAGGGGCATTAACTATGAAAGGAGACATTAAGATGACACTCAGAATCTTCTCTTTTGCTCTGCTTTCAACATTGATTACAGTAGCAGCTTTCGCTCAGGCGAAGACCGTAGATTTTAATAAAGATAAGATCGGTCAGCCGCCGGGCAATTTTTCTCTTGCGCTCACTGGGAGAGGGAGACCAGGGGTTTGGGCCGTGACGAAGGACGAGTCAGCGCCAAACCAGGGCAATGTGCTTGCGCAGACTGATGAAGATGATACAAGCTATCGATTCCCGCTATGTGTTTTCGATGGGGTCACTGCTAAGGATGCGGACATCAGCGTGAAGTTTAAACCGATAAAGGGGAAGAAAGATCAGGCAGGCGGCATCGTCTGGCGCTACAAGGATGCAGACAATTACTACATTGTTCGTGCCAATGCTCTTGAAAACAATGTCGTGCTCTACAAAGTCGAAAACGGAAGGCGGACAGATCTTCCGCTAAAAGGCGAAGGCCGTACCTATGGCAAGAAGACAACAGTTCCATCGGGCCAGTGGAGCACTTTGCGCGTGGTTGCTACGGGCAATCTGTTTGAAGTCTACTTCAATGGCCAAAAGCTTTTCGAGGTGGAAGACAGCACATTCAAAGAGGCGGGCAAAGTAGGTCTGTGGACAAAAGCTGATTCTGTGACTTACTTTGATGATCTCAGTATAACTGCTAAATAGAGAATAAACTAAAAGCACTAATCATTCTCGCGAGGGGGACTTAATGAAACGCCAAATCATACTGGCCATCCTTTGCTCCGTTCTGCTAATAGCTTGCGATGAGAGAGCCAGAGAGCAAGTTAATGAAGTTGTCATTTATGTCTCTACTGATAGAGTCTTCTCCGAGCCGGTACTGAAAGCTTTCGAGAGCAAGACGGGAATCAAAGTCAAAGCTGTGTACGATACTGAGGAGACCAAATCAACCGGGCTCGCTAATAGATTGCTAGCTGAGAAAGATAACCCGCAGACTGATGTTTTCTGGAGCGGCGAGCCGGTGCGCACAATCGTGCTCAAGCAACGAGGGGTGCTTACTCAATACAAATCGCCAAGCGCAGATGGAATTCCCAATGTCTTTAAAGATCCGGATGGTTACTGGACCGGCTTTTCAGCGCGCTCGCGGATAATACTTTACAATACAAAGCTGGTGCGCCCGGAAGAGGCCCCTAAATCGATCTTTGACTTCACCGATCCAAAATGGAAAGGCCAGGCAGCGATAGCCAATCCGCTATTTGGATCAACATCTTTCCACTCAGCAGCCATCTTTGTCGAACTTGGCGATGAGCGGGCAGAGAAGTTCTTTCGCGATCTGAAAGCCAATGATGTGAAGATTGTCGATGGCAATTCTGTCGTGCGCCAGGCAGTAGAGACCGGCGAGGTTAAGGTAGGATTGACGGATACCGACGATGCCAATGTCTCAATACAGGCAGGCAAACCTGTGGCTGTGGTTTATCCGGATGAGAGCGGGATGGGAGTGGCTGTCATGCCGAATATGGTCTCGCTGATTAAAGGGGGCCCCAATCCGGAGAATGGCAAAAAGATGATAGACTTTCTCCTCAGCCCGGAAACTGAGAAAATGCTCGCACAGTCCGAAGCGGTGCAAATGCCGCTTCATAAGGGAGTCGAAATACCGGCTAATGTCAGGCCGATAGACTCGATAAAACCTATGACTCTCGATTATGCAAGCGCAGCAAGCAGAGTTGAAGAGGTAACGCGCCGTTTGCAAGGGATACTGGGGCTATAAATTGCTATCTATAGAAGGAAAAGATTACTGCAGATTCGGGCGCCAAGCGCCCTCAAAACGATTCTAAATTTAATCTGTTTTGAGGGCGCTTGGCGCCCGAACCGAAAAGCGTTTTTCTCAAAAGCTATAACTATGGGAAGCAGCGTCATCAATCGGTTCTGGCGCTGCGGCCTTATTGTTTAAATGCTCTTATCAATCAAAAGCGCATCGCTTACTATCGCGTTCGCCCTCTTCGCCTGCATCTCGCTATTGCCTGTCGCTGTCATGCTCGCCGAGTCCTTCTCGATTCAGGAAGGGCCCTCTCTCTCAAATTACACCAGTATAATTATGGATGCGCGCCAGCAAGTCTTGCTCAAGAACAGTGTAATACTGTCAACTGCGGCAGCACTGCTTGCAACCTTACTCGGGGCAGGGCTTGGATTTGTGCTTGCTAGAATGGATCTCCGTTACAAACGGCTATTGCGTTTCCTCCTTGTGATCCCGCTCCTGGTGCCGCCCTACATTCTTGGCGTGGTCTGGATTTTCGTCAGCGGCAGAAATGGATTGATTGCGCGCTTGATCGGTTACGACCTCATTTCCGATTGGACATATAGTCTGATTGGCGCAAGCATTGTTATGACCCTCGCGCTATTTCCTCTTCCCATGCTTATTACCGAAGCTGCGCTCAGGCGAATCAACACACGGTTAGAGGAAGCGGCGCTCATTTCCGCCAGCGGCTTGCGGGTGTTGTTGCGCATTACGCTGCCGCTCATCGCCAGGGCCGTCTTTGCAGGGGCCCTCCTCGTGTTTATCCTGACTATCGCCGAGTTCGGGGTTCCTGCGCTCCTGCGCGTTCGAGTCTTTGCAACCGAAGTCTTCACTCAATTTGCCGCATTCTTTAATTTTGGCGCCGCTACAGCAGTGGCAACACCATTGATATTAAGCACTCTAGTTGTTGCTCTGTTGGCAAGACCTATACTGAGCGAAGAGATAAGCCGCCAAAGGATGTCCGGGTGGGGCAGTCAAAGACTACGGGTGACTGATCGGTGGAAGATGGCTGCATTGATGGGCACTGTGCTGGTGCTTCTGGTTGCCACTATCTTGCCGGTTCTGGCGCTTGGCGTACAAGCTGCTGAAGTCAGCGGGTTGATCAATCAGGTTCGATCATCTAGCAGCGAAATATTCAATAGCATTTCTCTTTCTGCTATTGTTGCAACTTTAGCAATAGCAATTGGCCTTATGCTCGGTTACGCTCGCGCGCAGACGCGCTGGCGCGGCCTGATCGATGTTTTGATGATCGCCATTTTTGCTACTCCAAGCACTATCATAGGCATTGGTCTCATCAATATCTGGAACAGGCCGGGATTATTCTCTGCTGTTTATGGGAGCTGGACGATAGTTGTAATAGCGCATCTGGCGAGGCTCATTCCTGTTGCTGCGCTTATTCTGTCGGGTTATCTGGCTCAAATGCCTCGCTCTGCCGAAGAAGCAGCGGATGTCGCTGGTTCTGGGTGGTGGCGGACGCTGACGAGGATTATCATACCTATGAATCAGCCAGGAATCGTTGCTGCGTGGATTGTGATATTCATCTTCTCATTCGGCGAGCTTGGGGCCACTGTGCTTGTTTCGCCTGCCGGCAGCTCTACCTTGCCAGTGAGGATTTATACGATTATGGCAAACAGCACTGATGCGGTGGTTGCTGCACTATGCCTCATACAGATAGTAGCCACCCTGATACCGCTTGTGATGTTGATGCTTATAGCACAAACAAAGATATTAAACTGATAAAGAGTTTGGAGTTCGACCTTCAGGTTGCTTCCGGTGAGAAAGCAAGTTAAAGCTTGAACTCCAAACATCTCTGACAATGGACAAGAGTTTATCTTATGCTCAAGCTGATTAATCTGGGAAAGAGTTTTGCTGGGCGCACGGTTGTCCGCAATCTTACTCTGGAGATTATTGAAGGCGAACTGCTTTGCCTGCTTGGTCCATCGGGTTGCGGCAAGACAACAACTTTGCGGATGATAGCAGGGCTGGAGGCCCCCGACACAGGTGAGATATATATCGAAGGAAGACGGGCAGCGGCAAATGGGCGTAACATTTTGCATCCTTCTCAGCGAAATATAGGCGTTGTTTTTCAAGATTTGGCTCTGTGGCCCCACTTAACTGTGGAGGGCAATCTCAGATTTATTTTGGACTCTCCCAAAATATCTGGCGCAGAGAAAGAGGTCAGGATAGCGCGTGCCCTTGAGCTAGCCAATCTCATAGAACATAGAAAAGCATATCCGGGCACTCTATCAGGAGGCGAGCAGCAGAGAACTGCTATCGCCCGGGCAATCGTTGCACAACCTAAATTACTGCTCTTTGATGAGCCGCTGGCGAGCCTGGACCCCCACCTGAAGAGTGATTTGCGGCAGCAGATCAAGCGCCTGCATAAAACGTTAAAGACGACGATAATCTACATCACTCATGATCAGGGAGAGGCATTCGAATTGGCAACGAGAATAGCTGTAATGAAAGACGGCTCCGTTGAGCAGGTTGGCTCTTCAGAGCAAATCTATTATCAGCCTTCCTCTGTTTTCGTAGCGCGTTTCGTAGGCGATGCAAATATACTTGAAGGGAAGATTATCCAAAATGCTGCTTGCTCAAACTCCCCCTCTCAATTCTTAGCACAGACTCCTATAGGGATGTTCCCGCTCAAAGGCCCTCAGCTTGCTCAGATTGAAGAGGCTGTGTTTGTCATCAGGCCCGAAGATGTGTGCATCGATCCCAATAGCGAGATTGAAGCTGAAGTAGAAGAGAGTATCTTCCTTGGGGGACAGACCGTATGCAGAGCTAGAATAGGAGAGATCAATCTCAGGTTCTACTCAAAGTCATCGCTTCAAGGTAAGGTCCGTTTGAGAGTCCAGAACGTAATATGCGTTGGAGGCCGAGTAGAGAAATAGACTTCCCGGGCTTTAAGACTCAGCTTCACCCTAAAGATAAAAGCAGATTGAGGATCAAGGATTAATTGCTTTATACTTTCGCTGTTTCCTGGAATGCGGTAAACTGGCTTTAAGGTAAAACAATGTCGCAAACGCTGACTTCCAATCCAATTGAACCGATCGAAGTCGATGTCGAGGATCTTATCACCGAGGACGATACCCCAGTGGATAATCTCTTCTCTGAAAAACAGCAACGCCTGCTGACCGAACCGCTCTATAGCTCCTGGCCTG
>Ga0209172_10001515_pt1 | contig 48601 bp, 39 predicted proteins | sample LarsenN4metaG_FD_184113 | JGI IMG/M metagenome (GOLD analysis project Ga0209172, IMG submission 184113) | Hot spring sediment bacterial and archeal communities from British Columbia, Canada, to study Microbial Dark Matter (Phase II) - Larsen... ... | reverse complement strand
GATTGGCACACGGCAAACAGCAAGGATCTTCAACTCCTCGAGCGCCGCGGTTTCGCGCCGCTGAACGCAGACCCGGCCGCGGGCGACGGCGATCTCGTGACGCGGATTGAACAGCACAACGCCCGCATGGCCCAGGCCGCGGCCCCGGTACGTCAACTGGCTGAGGACCGCCAGCGCTTGGCCGACTTCAACGCCGGGCAGGAGCAAGGCAGCGCCGAACTCGTGGCCGAGAGATCTCGTCTGCGGGGCGAGGCCTGGGATGCGCCGCTGGAGCTTCGGCGTGTCCTCCAGGAGCGCGAAGCACTTCTGGAGCAACTGAAAGGGCGCTTGCGCGAACAGTACTGCGCCTGTGATGACGAATGCAGCAAGACTGTGGCAGCCGCGGAGCGGCGGCTCGACAAGCAGCGCCGCCGGTTGATGAATGCCGTTCCCGCCACGGCTGGCAGCCACTTCGCCGACCTCGTGGCCAGTGACGAGTCCGTGAGAACGGCCAGGGAGCGGCTGGCTGCCGCGCACAACGCTTTCGAGGATGCCGCCTCCGCCCACCGCTACCTGGCCGGCGACTTGCGCCTCGTCACGACCCGGCAGCGCGAGGTTTTTGCTGCCATGGTGGACTGAATGACCGGGCACATCCGCGAGTGCACGCGCGAAGAGTGCCCGATCTGCGGGCACCGCGATTGGTGCGGCCGGCGCGAGGACGGGCTCGTGCTGTGCCGGCGGCCGCCGACCCCGCGCGAAGTGCCCGGCTTCACGTTCAAGGGCATGGCCAAGGACGGGACGACCGGCATGTACGTCGAGTCCGGCCGCGAGTATGTGCAGCCCCGCGCCGCGCACCCCGCCGGTGAATCGCACCGCCACGAAATCTCGCGCGTTAATGACTCATCGCAAGCGGGCGAACCGAACTCGGGCGATCGCGTCGACCCGAAATGGTTGACGGCGAACTATCCGCGGCTTTTGGGGAATATGACTGAGAATCGCCGCGCTGCGCTTGCCGAAACGCTCAGTCTGCCGGTCTCCGCGTTGGCGGCGTTGGCGATCGGCTGGTGGTCCGAGCGACGCTGGTGGAACCCGGAAACGCAGCAACACGAGGGCGAGCCTGGATGTTGGACGTTTCCCGAGTACGACGCACACGATCGAATCATTGGCCTTGGGCTGCGCTGGCCGACAGGACGTAAGGGTCAGATGCCTGGAGGGCGCCGGGGTCTGATCCTTCCTGACGGCTGGCGCGAGCTCGGCGATCCGGTTCTCATCGTGGAAGGGCCTTCCGATGTTCTTGCCGGGCGCGCGCTTGGGCTCAATGTGGTCGGCCGGCCGAACAACACAGGCGGTGCCGCACTGCTGGCCCAGGTGTGTCGCAATCGATGCGTCATCGTTCTCGGTGAGAACGATCGCAAACCAGATGGGTGCTGGCCCGGTCAGGAGGGCGCCGACGCCATTGCGGGCAAGCTCAGAGAGGCCTGGGGCTGGCCCGTGCCCGTGGCATATCCGCCAGACGCGCAGAAGGATCTGCGCGCGTGGGCCGTCGCGCATTTCGCGACGGTAGGGCGTATGCCCGACGACGAGGACCTCGCAGCGATTCGAGCGCGTTTCCTTGAGGCTGTTCAGCCGCCAGCGGTGTTGCTGATGGCAGGACCTCGCACGCGGCGTGGCGGTAAGGTCAGCGTGAAGACATTCCGATGGTCGCAGCTAGCGGACACGGGCGCCTTCTACAGCGACAAACTCGATCTCGACAGCGCCAGGGCGCGGGCACGCTTCGCGGCGACGGTTGCGGAGCTCGAACCGACTGTCGATCCCGCCGAGCTTGAACGCCGTCTGTTGGAGTTGCACGTTCCCGAAATCCCGCGCCAGCGCGCGGTCGTCGCATCGGACTCTGTGCCATCCGCTGGCGCGGTGATGCCGGTTGTTTCTGGTGTCAGTGGTCGGCCGCGCATTCAAGGAAATGAGCGTCAACTTCGTGACATTCGCAACGATGCACTGGCCGCGCTGATCAAGGCGAACAGTCCGTTCCGCCTCTTCAGCCGCGCCGGCGGCATTGCCCGGATCGTGTTGATGCCCAACGAACAGCAGGAAATCACGCCGTGCATCCAGCAGCTCGACGCTGATGCCCTGCGAGGCGAGCTGACGAACGCGGCCGACTGGTTCACGCTCAAACACACGAAGGAAGGCGACTTCCAGGTGTCCGACGTGCCGCCGCTCATGGTTGCGCGCGACGTCCTGGCGCTCCCGTCGATTGATCTTCCTCCGCTGATCGCGATCATCACATGCCCAACGTTTGCTCGCGATGGCGGCCTGATCGCTGCCGACGGGTACGACGGCGCCAGTAGGCTATGGCACCATCTGACGCTAGCGGACCTGCCCGCGATCCCTGATTCCCCCACCTCGGGCGAGATCGCCGCCGCGCGCAATGCGTTTCTCGACCTACTGGCAGATTTTCCGTTCGTCGACTCTTCGAGTCGTGCGAATGCGATCGCGCTCATGTTGCTGCCCTTCCTTCGGCCGCTCATCGATGGCCCGACGCCGCTGCATGCGGTCGATGCACCCACGGCCGGAACCGGCAAGGACCTGCTGGTCAAAGCCACGCTGCTCCCGGCGCTCGGGTACGCGGTGGGCGTCATGACGGCCGCGAAAGATCCGGATGAATGGCGGAAGAAGATCTCGTCGGCCCTTGTCGCGGGCAACCCTGCCATCGTGTGGGGCAACATCGCACAGCGCTTGGATAGCGAGCACCTGGCCGCCGTGCTCACGGACGTCGTCTGGAAAGATCGCCAGCTCGGACAGACGCGCGAGCTGACGCTGCCGAACCTGGCGGTGTGGTGCTGCACGGGGAACAACCTGAGTTTCTCGAAGGAGCTCGCCCGCCGCGTCGTATGGATTCGGCTCGACGCGAAGGTCGAAGCACCCGAACAGCGGACGGGATTCAGGCATCCGAACTTGGTCGCACACGTCCGTCAGCAGCGCAGTGCGCTCGTCGCCGCGGCGCTGACACTCGGCCGCGCGTGGCTGGCCGCAGGGCGCCCGAAGGGGCGACAGTGCATGGGGAGCTTTGAGTCCTACGCGGAGACCGTCGGCGGCATTTTCAATGTAGCCGGCATCGAGGGCTTCCTGGCCAACGCGGATGAGCTGCGGCGCCAGGCGGACACAGAGACCTCGGAATGGCGTGCGTTCGTGCATGCGTGGTGGGATCGCTGGCACGACGCTCTCGTCGGCGTGAGCGACTTGTCGGAGTTGCTGTGGAAAGATGGGCAGCGAAGCGACCTGCTCTTTTCCGTTGTTCGGAGCGAGACGCAGCGCGGGGCCGTGACGCAATTGGGGATGCGGCTGGCGCGCAAGCGGGACTGCATTATCGCCGGGCTGCGCGTGGTCATCGGGGATAAGACGGACCACAGGGACCGCCTCGTCTATCGTCTGCTGCCGACCTTTCCAGGGCCGCCGGAAGGTCGGCATGAGGTCGGCACAAAGGTCGGCGACAGTAATTCGCACGCAGGCAACGAGTTAGGAGTGAATGCCGACCTTTGCCGACCTTCTGGGGACCCTCTTCCATATACGTGCGCGAGTAATACGCATGCACATGAAACGCGCGCGATTTCTTTTCCCGCCGGATCGCGTAGTAACGGAAAAAGGTCGGCAAAGGTCGGCGTCGGGACGCAACCCATTGTAGAAGCACAGGTTACGCGTGCCGACCTTGGTGCCGACCTGCCGCCGACCTTCGGACAGGACGTGGAAAGGTCGGCGTTCACCATGCCGCCTGCGAGTCCCTCGGGTTCCGCAACGGTGCGATGGTACGCCGGCAACGGGGATCACCTTCCGCCCACCGTTCGCGAGCTCGCCCAGTACCGCGACGGCTGGACGCCGGGCGCCTGGCGCGACCGCCTGCTCCAACTCGCGGATCGCTGTGCGGACCTCTACCCCGAACGAGCCGCTGAGCTACGGATGGCCGCGGCCGAGATGACTCATGAGAAACAAGGAGGCTGTGATGTTCAACGAGAAGCTTGAGCAGTTGCTGCGCGCTCTCGCCGCCAGCTACATCCCCGTGGCAGCGTCCATCTGTGCCGACAAGGCAATGCTCCTGTGTCCCGTCTGCCATCATGAGAATGTGCATCCCATCGCGGTCCGCGTCGTGCCTGCCGGACGAGCACCCTGGGAGCTGCTCGTCACGTCGGCCGGGCTACGCCTCGACCCCACTATCGCGCCCACGGGGCGTGGCGTGGTGATCACGCTCTCCTTCCTGTGCGAAGAGGGCCACGCGTTCGAGTACGAACTGGCGTTCCGCAAGGGTTCGTCACTCATCCGGCGAGAGATTGGTAGCGGGAGCCCGAACGGCGTGCCCGCGGACACGATTTGGCGCGACTGACCCGGCAGATGGCGCCACGGGTCCTACCAGGACGGGTCTTTCCTGAGCTGCCGCCGAACGCCCGCCCGAAATAAACAGACTTTCGATATTAGCGCGGCGCCGGACGTTAGCGCTGCGCGATGGCAGCGCGCAGATGTTAGCGCGGGCGGATATTAGCGCGGAGCACGTGCCATGACGCTGACGGAGCAGATGAAGACCACCCTGACGATCCTGCTGGCCGAGGTACGCCGCGTGGAAGCGGTACCCGACGAGTGCCCCGCTGGAATGGACCCCGGACCGTGGTCCGCCCTCCGGCGTGACCGCACAGAGTACGACCGCTGCGGCATCCGCCATGACCTGGCCGGCTGGCTCGGCCACGCGCCCACGCCCGCCGAGTCGGCCGTGTTCTCGCGGACACTGCGGAACATGGAGGCGATGGGCCTGCTGGTGCGCGTCAGCCGCTGGGGCGGCCGCCGGGCGACCCATGTCCGGCTGACACCGGCCGGCCGGGCCGAAGCCGAACACGTAGCGCAGGAGCATGAGGCCGCGCTGGCGAAGCTCATGGCGGGCGTGGGCTGGCATCTCGAAGGCAGCGCCGGAGCGGCCAAAGAAACCGCGAATATGCCGGAAAGTGGACTGGATTCCTCCGCGCCCGCGAGGTAGAGGGTCGTTGGGCGGCCGCGGAGTCGCCCACCGACACGGAGCAACGAACGTGGCCACGAAAGACATGATGAAGGCGGTCGGTTACGCCCGGCGCTCGACTGACATGCAGGAGCGGAGCATCCCCGACCAGCAGGCGTTCGTGGAGCGCTGGGCGGGCGAGCACGGCTACCGCATCGTGCGGTGGTACACCGATGATGCCGTGTCCGGCACGACCACCCGCGGCCGCGAGGCCTTCGAGCGGCTGATCCGCGACGCCGAGAACGGGCGCGACTTCGACGCCGTCCTCTGCTACGACATCTCGCGCTTCAGTCGCGGCGGCACGAACCAGACGGGCTACTACGTGTACCGGCTCCACCTGGCTGGCGTCGAAGTGGTCTTTGCCGCCGATGGCATACCCGATGGCGACGAGGGCGAGCTGCTTCAAGGCGTCAAGAGCTGGCAGGCCAGGCAGTACTCGGTGAAACTCTCGCGCGACTGCATCCGCGGAATGGTCTCCGCCGTCCGCGTCAAGCGAAGCGCCCCCGGCGGCCGCGCGCCGTACGGCTACGACAAGCAGTTCCTCACGCCGGCCGGCCAGATCCTACGGACCATCCGCTATCTGCCCGACGGCCGCAAACAGGAGTTCGACCCACATGGCCGGCACGTCCGCTTCATCCCCGGCGCCGAGGGCGTCGGCAAGGTGAAGTCCGACCTAGTCCGCTATGTGCCCGGCGATACGCAGCACGTGAAGGTCGTCCGGCGCATCTTCGACATGTGCGCCCGGGGCTATGGCTTCCGCTACATCGCCATCGCCTTCAACGATGAGGGGGTTCCCAGCCCAACCGGCGGCCGATGGAACTTCCGCGAGGTCAAGCTGATCCTCACGAATCCCGTGTACCGCGGCGCGCTGTGCCTGAACAAGACTACGCAGGGGAAGATCCACGGCATCGCGGCCGACGGCCGGGCTTACGCCAAGCGCGGCCAGGGGTATGGGTTGAACAGCCGCGACCGCTGGATCGTCGTCGAGGACGTGCATGAGCCGCTGGTCAGCAAAGAGGTCTTCGAGAAAGCGCAGGCCGAGATGGCCCGCCGGCGTGACGCCAAGGGGAAGGCCCGGCCCACGCGGCGATACCTGTTGTCGGGACTGCTCAAGTGCATGCATTGCGGCCTGAACCTGTGGGGCGCGGAGTTGAAACTCTATGCCAAGGGCATCCGGCGTGGTTATTACGTTGACGCCGGATACCGCCGGTTCGGCCCGCGGGTGTGTAAATCGACGAGCATCCAGGTCCAGGCACTCGACCGCTGGGTGCTGGGCAAAGTAAGGCAGGTCATCCTCAACGACGCCGAGGGCACGGGGGCCGCCGTGGACACTTTCGTCCGGGCCGTTCTCTCCCAACAGAAGGGCGGCGGGGATCGATCGACGTTTGACAAGGAACTGGCCGCGGTCAACCGGCGCATCCAGACCACCGTGGTCATGCTGGCTGACCCGGACCTGGCGGACCTGAGCGAACTGAAAACCACCTTGGTGGACCTGAAACGGCAGCGAGAGATGCTGGAAGCTCGGAAGGAAGAGGCCTCAAGACCGGAGCGTCCGACCCTCGATCAGGCGGCCTTGCGGAAATGGGCGACGCAGAAACTGGAGCGTCTGGGCGACGCGCTGAACGGCAACCTCTCGTCGCTGGAGACGCGGCAACTCGTCCACTCCTACATCGCCCGAATCGAGATCGACCCGCACGCATACTGCGGCACCATGTTCATGGTGCCCGACGCCCTGGCTCTTCTTGAGGCCGAATCTACCAGACGAGTGAACTTGGGCTCGCCCAGCGTGCCATGCTTGAGTTCGCCGCCGGGCGCGACCTTCTCGTACTGATCCTTGCCCACCAGCCGGTAGCTCGTGACGGTCTTGAAGTCGCTGACGTTGCGGACGGCGGTGATGTTCCGCCACGTGCGCTCGACGCTGAAGAAGCCCTCCAGCAGGAACTTGTTGGCGACGTTGCTGAGGATGCCGCCGATGTCGATGGTCGAGAAACCCGCTTGGAGGTTCTGACCAAACGCGGCGCGCACCACCTCGCGGTTGTCGCGGAAGTTGCGGCCGTTGTAGCCGTTGGCCCAGGCGGCCTCGAGCAGGAGTTCCTGGAGCGTGATCCCGCCGCGGAAGCGCCGCGCGGCCGCTTCGAGGGTCTTCTCGTCGTACAGCTCCTCGACTTTGGCGAGCTTGCCGGTCAGCAGGCACGCCGCCTCGAGGACCTGGCCGCCCATCGCGTCATTGGAGATGTGGACGGCCGGCGCCTTCGGGCGCGAGGCGCGCAGCCTTTCCAGCTCGGTTTTCTCCTCGGTCCAGCCCTCGGTGATCGCCTTTTCCTCGATTTCCGGGAACCGGCCGGCGCAAATGCGTCGGATGGCGGCGATGCGCTTGGTCTCAGCCACGGCCTGCGCCCGGAGCTCCGTCACCGGGTTGACGGACGGGTTGGCCTCCTTGCCATTCCCGTCCGTCTGGCCCGCGCGCGTGGGCTCCGGCGTCTTCTTCTCTTCGGTCTCCGTGACCGGCGTTTCGTTGGTCTCGTCCATGAGATCGTTCTCCTGCTGCTGAGCCGCGATGGTCGCGGTGGTGTTCGTGTCGGCGCCGAGGTCGACGAAGCTGATCTCGCCCAACACCGTCCGGCGGGCGACGTACAGGGGGCCTTCGAAGGTCTTCGCGTTGACCGTGACGGACTTCCCGGCCCGGACGAACTCGGCCTGGGCGACCTGCGCGCCGATCGACGCCTGCCAGGGGAAGCCGCGCTTGCCGCTGGATACGACTTCCCGGGCGATGGCCGTGTCGCGGCTGACGATTCCTTCGGCGATCAGCCGGCCGGCTTCGACCACGATCCGTTCCGTGTGTCCGACGCCGGCGTACATGCTGTGGCCGAAGCGCACCGGCCGGCGCTGCGACGGGATCGAAAGCCCTTCGAGGTCGACCACCACCGGGAAGCGCCAGCCCTCGACCTGCATCGGCTCGCCCGTATAGGCGACCATCGTGAAGTGCGGGATCGCCGGCGCGTCGCCCTCGGCCGCCATCGCCTCGAGCGTGATGCGATCGGCCCTGCATACCAGCGACAACTGGTCGGGAACCTGCCCTTGACTCGCCGCGTCCGCCGAAGGCGGACCGGTCGCAACGCGACCGCGCGGCTTTGCCGCGGGCGGCGAGTCAAGGGCCTGCTCCGCGGCCTCACGCGGCCTGGCGGGCGTCTGCGTCTTCCGTGACATCGCCCTCGTCCTCCGTGTCGTTGTTCGTTGCGGCCGGCGCCGCCTGCTCCGTCGCCAATCCCAGTTCGCGCATGAGCGCCATCTCGCGAGCGCGCTGCCTTAGCTCGCTCTCCCAATCCAGTCCGCTCTTGGCGAACTCAGCGGCGAGCGTGGTGGTGTTGCTGGTCAGGCGCGTGGCGTGCGCCGTCGCTTCCTTCTGCGGATCGACGTGCTCCAGCCCGTCCCAGAACCACTGGTGCGGGAACTCGGCGTCGCGCAGGCGCGCTGACTGCGGCAGGTAGCCTTCGATCAGCACGGCCTCGTTCAGCCACGCGCTGAGCACGCGGTCTAGGACCACGTCGCCGAGATACGCCTGGTCGATGCGTATGGCTTTGAAGAAGGCCTGGTGGTCGAGTCGGCCGGACGCGTAGTTGTAGCCCGAGCTGTTGCCCGCGGCGATGTTGAACGGCATGTTCAGGCAGCGGGCGATCTCGTTGATCACCTCGTGCTTGAAGTCCCCGTAGACGGTCGTCGGCTGCTCGGCCTTGACCTGATTGATCTTCCAGCCGAACGGCATGGTCAGCCACGTGCCACGGTCCATCTCGACCTGGTCCATCGGCTCGACCTGAGACGCTTCGGCGTCCGCGGCCGCATCGGTGTAGATCACGCCCGACGGCAGCGCCGCCTGCTCGGCCGAACCCAGCACAGCCAGCGTGTAGCGCCGCAACATGGCGAACAGCGACAGTGAGCTGGTGATCTCGGGGATACCGCGGCTCTGGCCTGGGCGTTCGGCGCGGAACAGGTGAATGACGGATTCGATCGGCATCACGTCGTAGTCGATGCCGCTCGAGCGGAATGCCGAGTTGTCCCCTGGATGCCGGCGAAGGATCGTGTACGCGACCGGATTCCCGAACTCGTCGAACACTATGCCGTCGACGGCGTTCGGCTCGTTGCGCGGCGCCGGCCACGGCGTGCAGACCTGGTCGGCCTCGATCAGTCGCACGTCGAGCTGCACGGGCGCCGCGACGCGCGGGTTGGTCGCCAGCAGGCCGAAGACCTCGCCGGCCTCGCACTGCGCGATGCGCATCGTGCGAAGTTTGTGGGCCAGCCCAACCGCCTTCGCCCACCGCGCGAACTCCTTTTCGATCAGCCGGTTGGCCTCGGGATCACCCGTGAGCATCTGAAGGCGCGGGCCGGTGCCGACGACATAGTTCGCCAGCGTCAGTACGATGCCCTTGGCGTAGCTGTTGTTGGCGACCTCGTAGCGTGCCCGGCTGCGGAGGATGCGCCGCACGTCGGCGCTGGCGGCGGCGTTGGCGGACAAATGATCGGCGTTGGCCCAGTGCCGGCGATTCTCGTGCGTGGTCTGAGCGGCGTCGTACTTGCCGCGCACGACGAGCACGCGAGCAGGTACTGGCGCCGTGGCGACCGCCGCTTTCTGTGAAACGATTTGTCGCAGCCACTTCAGCACGTCATACCGCTCCAGGCGGGACCACCTTCGTCATCCGAACACCGAGGCCCTTCTTCGCGGCCTCCTTCGACGCGAGGTAGCGGTCGGCCTCGATCTGATCCTTCAGATCGTGCTGCTCGACGCTGCCCGAGTCGCCCTGCGCCCGCTTGGGCCCCTTGGCGTTTTCGCTGATCGTCGTGCTCAGGTCTTCGGCCATCACGTCACCCTTCGATGCGGGTCACCAATCCCTCGGCCAGCTCTCGTAGCCAGCGCGCCCACGCGATCAGCCACCACGCCCACCACGGCCGGCGGCGCGTGGTGAGCGTGATGATGCTGGATGGGCCGCTACTCACGGACATGGTCCGCCACGCGCGCCAGGATCGAGTACGGCCGGCCCGGCTCGGCGATCGCGAACTCGCGCGTCACGGGAACGCCGTCGGCCAGGTCCAGCTCGAACACCTGCGCGCCGTTGAACTGGAGCGCCGCCTCGAAATCGTTGCGGTACAGCTCGGCGGTCGGCAAATCGGCCTGGATCACCACCGCCTGGCCGAACGTCAGGCCGCTGAGCGGCGAGCCGTCAGCATCCGTGGTGGGCGGCGTGAGCGTGAACTCGCCCTGGTGGTTGGAGATCTGCCGGGCCGAAAGGCCGGGGGCGCCGGGCGCCTGAATGTCCATCGTGTCGAGCGTCGCAATCGTGACCGGGCCAAACGACATCGTCTTCTCCTCGAAAAATGCGAACCGAGCGGCGCCGCGACCGTCGCGACGCCGACTTGCGGGAGCGGGATTCGAACCCGCGGCTCCGGCGAATGAGGCCGGCATGTTGCCGTTACACCATCCCGCGGTCAGTTCAGTTCCGGCACGACGGCGCCCGCCTTGCGGCGGCGCAAACGCCGTTCCCGGCGACTGAAGGTGTTCACGGCGCGGGCCGGGTCGCGTCCGGATAGGAACGCGAGCCACGCCTCCTGGACTGCGTCGTCGCGCTCGGTGTGCGGCACGAGGCGCAGCTCGAGGCCGAGCTGGTCGGCGCTACGCACTGGCGGCAGCGTCGTGTTCATCCACCCGTACCGACATGGGAGAGCACAGATTGCCGTATGAATCTCGCCCGGCGCGCAAATCGTTCCACCGGTAGACATGCACGAGCCGGATTGCTTACCCGCTCGCCCGTTCGTACGTGGTTATCCGACGCCCGCAGTGCCGACACTCGCGGCGCCGCACGATCCGCCCACCCCACGCGGCGCGGGTATAGATCACGCGGAAATGTCGACAGCCGCAGCGCGGGCACTCAAGGCCGCGCTGCAGGTGCTCGGCGCTTGGCTTCGGAGTGCTGCTCACCGTCTCGACCTCTGCAGTTCCGACAGCCGCACGCTGGGTCGCAGCTTGGGTGCGTCGCCTACGAGCCCGGGGGGCGCAGCGCCGCCCATCGACGCGGCTACGGCGCAGCCGACGAGGCAGTCGAGCCAGTGGTTATCGAGCCCATCGACGCGAAGCTTCCACTCGTCCACCGTCCGCCCACGGCCCTCCGTCTTCACGCGGTACTCGCTCGTGAGATGCTCCGCGAGCAAGCGATGGGTTTCCGGTTTGCGCCCGAAGAGTGACAGGCCTCCCGGATCGCCCATGGGCACGGCCAGGCGCGCGTGGACGAAGCTCTTCCAGTAGTTCGTGTCGAAGACGACGTGGCGGACTGTGCGCCGTCCGGTCACCACCGGGATGCGCCAGTTGAGCCCGACGCGGTCGCCGCGCTTCCGCTTGTAGTCGCTGAACGGGATCGACGACGCGCCGACGTACCGGCCGTGGCTCGGCAGCAGCACCCCTGCAAACCGGCTCTGCCGGCAGAACTGATACACAACGTCCGACGACTGGCCCCAGTTCGCGTCGATCAGGCAACGGTCGATGCGCACCTTGGCGCCGTCGTCGCGTGGCCACTCGCGCCCCAGCGTGCGTTCGGTCAGCCGCTCCAGGCCGGCGTAGATGGCGCCTTCGATGCCGGCGCGTGGCGCTGCCATCGCCAACGTGCGGCGCACATCGCGCAGGGTGAAATACTCCGCCTTCTGATCGGGCTCGGTGCCGCAATCCAGCACGTACCCCGTGAAGTCGTCCTCCCACGCCGCGACGAGCCAGAACAGCGCCTTGGCCTGCACATCGATGAACATCGTGACATGCGTCGCGCCGATCGGGATTTCGCCGCGTCGTAAGCCGTTGACCTTCGCCGCGATCTGGTCGGCGGTGAGCAGCTCGTCGTCCGCGTGCTCCTCGGGCAGCGGCTCGTTCTGATACTCGGCCCAGAACGCGGCCTCGCCGCGATCGAGCTTCAGATTCATCGCATGCTGGATTGCCGACAGCTCGTCCGGATGGTGCCGCTCCGTCCAGGCGATGACGGCGCCGGTGTCCATCGCCTCGCGGTTGGCGCGATAGAACTCTGTCGCCTCGGCCATGCCGCGGTCGGCCCGCATACCCTCACGCCAGATCTCGGCGTACCGTGCCCACAGCGATTCGCTCGTCGGCCAGGCGTAGACCATCTTCGTGCGTTCGCCTTGCCACTGTGGGTGCTTGTCGCGGTCAAGAATGCGATCGGCCAAATCGTCGGGCCGCACCACGGTGAGCGTCATCAGCCCCGCGATTTTCCGCCCCGGCCCGGCCAGGCCCAGGATCGCGCCGGCGAGGATGCGCTCGCGTGCAGCGCACTGCGACGGCGACCGTGCGGATTCATCCGTCTGCGGGTCGTCGATAAGCACGAGCGACGGACGTACGGACGTCCCGTCCACGCGCTTGTGCTTCATCCCGCGGATGCGGCCCGTGATTCCAGCCACGCAGATGATCGCGCCGCTCGCCCGGCTGCCGGGCATCGTCGGCAGCACGATCTCTTTCGCGGTCCAGCCGATGTGCGTCTGCTTTCCCTGGTAAAGCTGGCCGGCAGCGCGCTGGTGAATTCCCTCGAGGGCGCGGATCGGGAAGACTACCTCGGGGAAGTCATCCAGCAGCGCGTCGTTGGTTTCCAGCTCGACCTTGATCGAATCGAGCATGTTGGCGGCGTGCTCTTCATCGCTGCCGATCAGCGCGACGAACTCGCGGTGCCCATAGATCAGCGCCCAGACGCACGCCGTCTCGCATAGCGACGTCTTCCCGCTGCCGCGCGGCATCGCCATCGCGAACAGTCCGCCTTCGAGGACCGCCTGCTCGATCTTGGCGACGACCTTCAGGTGGTCCGGCGACCAGGGCAAGTGAAACGTCTGCGGGAGGTACTGCTCGCAGAAGAAGCGGAAGTCAGTTTCGGCCCGCGCCCGTCGATCCGGGTTCGCGACGGCAGGCAGCTCGCCGATGTCGCGGCCCGACAGCGACAGCTCGATGTTCCGCTGCCTCGCCCGCTCTTTGTGGGCGTCGTAGCCGGTCAAACCTTCGGGCTCCGGGCGCGGGCGGTGCCGCTCCAGCGCCAGCCATGCGACGTAGCGCAGCAGGTCGACCGACCGTCCGTCGCCGATGCGAAACCCCGCGCGCGAGCGATGGCGGTGGAGCTGGCGCTCGCTGATCACCTCGCCGAGCGGCGTCGAGTTCAGCAGGCGGACCAGCTCGGTCGGCTTCAGCTTGCGCGGGTCAATCGCCACGCTCGCCTCCCGCCGCTTCGCGGACCAGCCACGCGGCGTAGTGGACCAGATTGAGCGTGCCGTCCGCGTTGGTCGGCGCACCGGCCGCGACGTCCGCAGTCAGCATCTCGACATCAATCCGCTGCCCGCCGGCCGCGCTGAGCAGCCGGCCGGCTTCCGCCAGCGACAGCGCCGTTGGGTTCAGACCCGGCTGGCCCGCTGAACGGTTGTCAGGCGCGCCTATCACGCTGCGGTCCTCCCGCCAACTCGGACCGTGCCGGGCGAAACGAGCCGCGTCTCGCAAGTGATGCAAGGAATTATCGGAAATCTCGCCGAATCGCCTTGCTTTCCGGCCTCCCGGCTGGACTCATGTGGCTGTACGCACAGCGCGTACGCCAAGGAGAAACGACGATGACGACGAAAGAGAGCAGCCGATTCGACGGCGCCGTACACGACGAGGCGAACGCCGACATCGGGAGCAACCGCGCCGGCGAGCGGGTCGTCCGCCTGGACCTGACGTACACCCGCGGAACCGCCGCGAGCACGACCACCATGATCCTGACGCTCGACGCGGCGATCGCGCTGCGAAACCAACTCGACGGTCTCTTCGACGCGGCGGGCGTCGACGACAGCGGCGGCCTGGTCGACGAGGACGACGCCTGCCCGCGATGCAGCGAACGCTGCCAGGACAACCTGGTCTGGCAGGACGACGCGACGATCCACTGCACGAACTGCGGAACCCGGTACGCCCCCGACGCTCAGCAGGAAGCCGCCAGCCAGCCGCAGTAGCGCCGCCGAAACGCGGGCCTCGCCCGCGTCGCCCGGGCGCGTGAGACCCGGGCCTGACGAGGCAAGCATAAGGAGACCCGCATGAAGAAGAAGGACGTCGAGATTGGCGCGACTTATGTCGCCAAAGTGAGCGGCAAGCTGGCCCGCGTCCGCATCGACCGCGAGAGCCCGCACGGCGGCTGGGAGGCGACCAACGCCGAGACCGGCCGGCGCGTGCGGATCAAGAGCGCGCAGCGCCTGCGATTCGCGGCGTGCAATGGACCGGCCCGATCGGCCCGTGCGACCCGCGACGCGGCCCTGGCCGACGACGACCGGCAGACGGCCCCAATCGTTGACGAGGCCGAGGGACCGGGGCAGGCGGACGACGGCGTCTCCGGCGACGAGCCGACGCCGGACGCCGAGGAGACCGGCGCCGACGCGGACGCGGGCTGCGGCCGGCGGGCGGCGCATGCGGCCGACTTGGCCGAAACCATCGCCGAGACCGGCGCGTATCCGCCGCCGCTGGACCGCATCGATGGCGAGCGCCTGGCGAACGACGTGAAGCGGCAGGCCGCTGATCTCGACCCCGACCGCTGCGCGACGCCGCGCTGCAAACGTGAACCCGCGATGACGTACCTGGGTAAGCCGCTCTGCCAGGCGTGCTGGGAAGCGGCGAGCCAGGAGACCACGAACGCAGGCGCCGAGAGCGCCGAGAAGGAGACCGACATGTCGAAGAAGAATGCTAGCAAGAAGGCGACGACCAAGACCTCGAAGGCGACGAAGGCCCCGAAGTCGAAGAAGCCTCTCGCTGCCAAGCCGAAGGCGGAGCGCAAGCCGGCCGGCGACGCGAAGCCCAAGCGCCTCAGCGCCCTCGACGCGGCGGCGGAGATCCTCCGCAAGACCGGCAAGCCGATGCGCAGCCAGGAGATGATCGCCGCGATGGCCGAGCAAGGACTGTGGTCCAGTCCTGCGGGCAAGACGCCGCACGCCACGCTCTACGCCGCGATCCTGCGCGAGATCGGCACGAAGGGCGGCGAGGCGCGCTTCCACAAGGCCGACCGTGGGCTGTTCGAGTACGCCGGGTAGCGCAGACATCACGCACCCCCCTCCACAGCGTCGGCAACAACCGGCGCTGTGTCTTCGGCCGGAGAGTCCCGTCCATCAGCGCGAACGCGTTCCGCCTTCCGACCCGTGAACTTCTCCCACCTCTGAACGATGACATCTGCGTAGAGCGCGTCGAGCTCCATCAGGAACGCTCGCCGGCCGGTCTGCTCCGCCGCGATCAGCGTCGAGCCGCTGCCGCCAAACAGGTCGAGCACGTTCTCGCCCGGACGCGACGAATACTGCATCGCCCGCAGCGCCAGCGCGACGGGTTTCTCGGTGAGATGGATCATGGATTGCGGGTTGACCTTTTTGACCGACCAGACATCAGTCGCGTTGTTCGGGCCCAGGTAGACGTGCGCCGCGCCCTCGCGCCAGCCGTAGAAGCACCATTCGTGGTTACCCATGAAGTCCTTGCGCGTGAGGACGGGATGCTCCTTGACCCAGATGATCGCCTGCGAGAAGTAGAGCCCGCAGGCCTTCAGCACGGGTGGATAGTTCCCGATGTTCGCGTAGCCGCCCCAGATGTAGAAGCCGCGCCCGGGCAGCAGCACGCGGGCCAGTTGGCCGAACCACGCGTGCAACATTTCGTTGAATGCCTCATCACTGACGAAGTCATTGGCCAGTGGGCGGTCCTTGGGGCGAAGCTTCGCCGTAGTTGCGCTTTTGATGCCCTGTCGGGCGACGTCAAAGCTCTGGTGGTGCATGAGCCCTGATTCGCCGAAGGAGGAGAGGCCAGCCGCGATCGCGTTGTTGCTGCGCGGCTCGACGCGCACGTTGTAGGGCGGATCTGTGTTCACGAGGTGAACCGGCTGACCGCCGAGCAGCCGGTCGACGTCTGCCACGGTGCCGGCGTCGCCACAGAGCAGCCGGTGGTCGCCAAGCAGCCACAAATCGCCGGGCTGCGTTGTCGCTTCATCCGGCGGCGCCGGAATGTCGTCCGGATCGGTCAGCCCTTGCTTCACGCCGTCGGCGGCATCGAACAGCTTCGCCAAATCGTCGGCGTCGAAACCGAGCAGCGACCAGTCGATGCCGGCGTCGCGCAGCTCGGCCATCTCGATCGGCAGAAGTTCCAGATTCCATTCGGCCAGCTCGTTGGTCTTGTTGTCGGCGATGCGGTAGGCGCGAATCTGCTCGGGCGTCAGGTCGCGCGCGACATGCACGGGCACCTTGTCCAGCCCCAGCTTCTGCGCCGCCTTCCAGCGCGTGTGCCCGCAGACGATGACGTCGTCGCCATCAACCACGATCGGCTGGCGGAACCCGAACCGGCGGATCGACTCGGCCACGGCGTCCACCGCCGCGTCGTTGATGCGCGGGTTCTTCTCGTACGGCTTGATCTCGGCCAGCGGCCGCAGTTCAACGTTCATCGATCGACCTCCGTGTCATTCGTTGCATCCGTTGCCTTCCCATCGACCCTTCGTTGCCGCCGCGGCAGGCGCCGCCGGCGGCCGACGTCCGGCGCCCGTTTGGCCACGACGCGGCCAGAAACGGCCCCGGGGCGTACCGGGCGGCCTGGGTGTTGCCACGTACCAGCCGGGCGCCCCCGTTCGCCCACGTTGGCCCCCAACGCGCCACGGTGCGGCCGTGGGGGAAAAAACCGGACAGCCGAAAGAAAGTCTGTCTGGATTGCGAGGCGTTCCCGCGGCCATCGAGGGCCGCCCGGGCGGGGGAGGACCCGCCTGAGCATCCACAAGAAATTGTCGATACGAGGCCCCGAAGGGGTCCGCTGTGTGGTGAGACTACTCACCACACACGCGCACCCGCCTCTGTGGCGGGTGCGCGCATGGGGGGTACTAGGGGGGCTCACACCACACAGAAACCCGCCCAACGCTGTGTGGTGAGAGGTCGAAGATGCTCTCACCACACAGGCGCGGAACCACGCCCGCTGTGTGGTGTGACTATTTCGAATGCTCTCACCACACAGCCGAATCATGCCTCGACCTCCCCGCCGGACGGCTGCGGAACGCACGCATAGCTGCACGGGCGGTTCCGCCCGGACGCCCAGCGATGAACCAGCCCGAGACTCTCCGCGCGGCGGAGCAACCGTTCGGCCTTCCAGTCGGACACGCCGGCCTCGTTGGCCTCCTGAAGGATGACCTCGCGCGGCTGAGGCTCGTCGTCCACGAACGCCTCGACGAACTGCTTCACGTCCCAGCTTTGCCGTTTGCGCTTCTCGTCCTGATCGGGCTCCTGCGCCTTGCGGGCGCTGCGCGGCTTCTCACTCCGCAACGCGGCCGGGTCGAGGTCCGGCGCCGGCTTCCACAGCGGGAACAGCCAGCGGAGCGCCATCGGCTCGACCGGCGGCCAGGAGCGGACCGCCGCTTCGAGCACGACCGCACCACGTTCCTCGTGCGGCCGCAGGACAACGTGTGCATCGGCGGCACGGCTCTGGCTTCCCGCGCCGGCCCCGACGTCGGTCACCGCCTTCGCGGATTGGTTGCCCTTGGTCGCGTGGTGGATCAGCACGAACGAGCAGCCCAACCGGTCGGCCAGGGCGTCGATGTGGTTGTAGATGTTCGCCATCGTGCCGTTGTCGTTCTCGTCCATGTCCCGCGGCATGAAGCGGTAGAACGCGTCCAGCACGACCAGCGCGTAGCGCCCCGCCTCGATCGACTCGAAGTACTGCCCCATCGAAAAGATGTCGCGGAGCTGACCGCGCAGGCTCTGCACGCAGATCGTCTCGGCGATCTCGTTCATGCCGATGCGCAGGCACTCGGCGACTTGCGGGATGCGGTGTGCCAGCGTCTCAGCGTGCAGCTCGTTGTCGATGATCAGCACGTTGCCGGCGACGGTCTCGAACGTGTCGAGCCACTTGCGGCCCGTGGCGACCGCCATCGCCAAGGCGAGGACGAGCCAGCTCTTGCCTGTCTTGGGCGGCGCGATGACGTTCATCGTCTCGCCGCGGCGCAGCACGCCGTGGATCAACGGCGCGCGCAGCGTCGGGTGCGCAGCCATCAAGTCGCGGACGGGCAGCGGGCTGGCGCGCGCGGGAGGTCCACGGTCTTGTGCCCAGTGGTTCTCGGCCAAGGCGACGGAGACCGCATCGGGCGCGTAGCGGGCAATGCTCGCGGCGATCTGCTCGACCTCACGCAGTGGCAGCGGCGGAGTGCAGCGGTCGGCGTTGACCTGCTGAAGCGCCGCCAAGATCTCCGCGTGCGACATGCCGACACGGCGCATCGCGCCCGCCAGGCGCGCGAGCGTGCCGTTGCGTTGTCCCTCGGGTATCGCGTTCGTCGGCGTTCCGTCGCCGGCTATACCGTGCGATGCGGCCAGGGCGTCGAGCAGCTCGACCAGCCACGCCGGCGGCTCGGGCAGCCGCTGCGGCGGGACGCTCAGTTCGCGCTCCTCGGACCAGCGATAGGGTTTGCCTTCGGCGACGGAAGGCACCACGAGCACGTAGCCGCCATTCCCGCGCGTATCAACGCGATGTGCGAGCCGGCTCGCTGTGTTACGCCACGCTCGTCCGCCAGGTTGATGGAAGAAGTATTGACGCCCGCCTCGCGGTGTGAGCGAGAGCGGCGCGACGTCCAGGTCTGCGAGCTTTTCACCTTCGTTCGCCAGCCAGGTGTTCTCAGCCCCATCGATGTCGATCACGATCAGGCCGTCGGTGCGGATGGCGACGTTCGCGTCCGGTTGTTGCATCCACCAGGCGTTGATCTGCTCGGCGTCCGTCGTGGCCTCGAGCAGGCCGTGATCGGTGAGGGGCGCCTTGCGCCCGACCGCGCAGGGGAACACGGCATAGCCGAGCTCGGCATACCACAGCGCCGCGTGCAGCATCGCGTTGGTTCCGCCCTCGGTCATCAGAAGGGAATCTCGCTTTCATCGATGGGCGGCACGTATTCCGGCAGACCCTCCGCTGAATCCGGCCGCGGGGGCTTCTCGCCGAGTCGGTAACCGACGACGCGGTCATACTTGTCGCCGGGCTTGCGCAGGACTGTGATCGCCAGCGTCGGAGCGAGCGCGCCCATGTCGGCGAGATCGACCGCCTGCTCGATCGTGTCCGGCACGGGCTCGTTCGATCGCGTGCGCCACCACTGCACCGCCTTCTGTCGGGCGTAGCCTTCGTGCTCGAAGCAGACCCACTCCGAGACGTAGTTGTTGAAGCCGATGCGGTAATCGACGCGCATGGTGCGGGGCGCGTCCGGCGGAGCATCGCGCTTGATGTGAACGGCGTAGAACGTCTCTTCGACTTCGTACGCCGTGCGCGTGGCCTGGCCGGAGAGAATGTCCTCGCTCGTCGCGGTGCCCTCGTGCGTGCGTCGGTCTGGCGGCGGGAAGATGTGGCCGCACGCCGGGCACTGTGCGTAGCCGGCGGCGATGATCTCGTGGCACTGCGGACATTCCTTCGCCGGCGCAGGTCCGGTGCCGTCCGCGCCGAGACCGGCCACGCGGAGCTGATCGACCGGTCCGTGGCGCATCACGTTGCCGCCGAAGTCGAGCACGAGGCAGTCGGTCTTGCCCGGGTGCAGGCGGAAGCCCCGCCCGACCATCTGGTAGTACAGGCCGGGTGAGAGCGTCGGGCGCACAAGCGCCACGCAGTCGATGTTGGGCGCGTCGAAACCGGTGGTCAGGATGTTGACGTTGCAGAGGTACTTCAGTTCGCCGGCGCGGAAGCGCCGCAGCGTCTCGTCGCGCTCGAATGGCAGCGTCTCGCCGCAGACGAAGCCGCACTCGACCTTGTGGCGCGTCCGTAGCACATCGGCGATGTGGAGGCCGTGCTTCACGCCCGACGCGAAGATCAGCACGCTCCTGCGATCCTGGGTGTGCTGCACGATCTCGCGGCAGGCGGACAGGACGAGGTTGTCCGTGTCCATCAACTCCTCGACCTCGCCGGCGACGTACTCACCGCCGCGGACGTGGAGCTGCTGCGTGTCAGGCTTGACCGTCCCCGCCTTCGTGCGCAGCGGGCAGAGGTAGCCCTGGACAATCAACTCGCGCACGCTGATCTCGTAGCAGATCTCGTTCAGGATGTTGTCGGGCGCGCAGATCGTGCCCGTCTTCATGCGAAACGGCGTGGCCGTCAGGCCGACGACGCGCACCAGCGGGTTGATCTGCTTCATGTCCGCCAGGAACGTGCGGTACATGCCCTCGCCGTCGGGTGGGATCAGGTGGGCCTCGTCCACGATGACGAGGTCGGCGGCGCCCACGTCGCCGGCCTTCTCATAGACGCTCTGGATGCCCGCGATCGTGACCGCATAGCCCAAGTCGCGGCGCTTCAGCCCCGCGGAGTAAACGCCGACGGGGACGTCGGGCGCGACCGCGCGCAGCTTCTCTGCTGCCTGCTCGAGCAACTCCTTCACATGGGCGAGGATCAGCACCCGCCCACTCCAGCGCTGCACCGCATCGCGGCAGATCGTGGCCATCACCGGCGTCTTTCCACCCGCAGTGGGGATAACCACGCACGGGTTGTCGTCGCGGGTACGCAGGTGGTCGTACACCGCCTCGACGGCCTGGCACTGGTAAGCGCGCAGAATCATTCGCCGACCAACTCCTCGAGCGCACGCTCCAGTGCGAGCTGGCGACATTTCAGGCGGCGCAGCAGTCGGCCGCCGGCCGCGCGAAGCTCCGCCTCCACGCGGTTGAAGGCCTCCATCGCCTGGCGCTCGCGATGGCGATCGCCGCGTGAGGCCGGCCGGGACTCGAACCAATCGGCGATGACGACGTAGCGCACCGCCGAGTCGATCAGTTCAAGCTCCAGTTGCTCGCTGTCGGGAACCCCGGATTTCGGCATGACCTCTCCGCGATTCGCACGATGACCTTGCCGCCGGGGACCACCTGGGCTTTCTCGAGCAGGAGCCACACGATCTGGCTGTCGTCGAGGAATGCTCCGCCGTGCTGGAGCGAGTCACCGATGGCCTTGAACGCGTTGTCGACGTCGCGCTTGCGCCGGTCCGGCGGGTACAGCTCGACGTGAACAGCCAGTCGCCCGGATTGAGGCGTCACGCCGGCGGCCTTGAGGATGGCGCACACCTGGTCGCGGTAGGCCGGCCCCTGGCGACTGATGAGCATCCGGCCGCGCCACGTGCGCCAGTAATGGTTGACGCTCGGCGGCCAGGGCAGCGTGATGGTGGTCATCCGTGACCTCGCGAAGATTCCATTCCGTTTGCGCCATCACGCTGCCCGACCTCTGCGCTGGGCCGGGGATGCCGCCTCAGCGCTTCCACGGCGGCGTGCCATTGCCGCCTGCGGGAGCGGACGGGCGCGCAGCGGCCGCATCCTTCTTGCCGTATCCCTTGACGACGTTCGTCATCTCGCCCGTGTCGTCGCGCTTCTTCTGCCCGACCGTGATGAGCAGCGGGATGTTGTGCAGCTCGACGCTGTCCTTGGGCGCGAGTACGCCCGCGGCCCGACAGATGGCCGACAGCTCCGCCCGCGCGATCTTGACCGTCGTGGCATTGGGGTTGTCGAGATTGAGGCGCGTCCAGACCAGGCGACCCTTGTGCTCGCCCTCGATGATCTGGAAGGTGAACTGCAGGTACTGTCCCACACCCGACTTGGTGGGCTTCGTCTCGCTCTCCGTGATCACGGCCAGGTACTTGCCGGCCGGAATCGGGTCGAAGGCGAAGTTCGGGTCGACTTCGTTGGCGTTGAATCCAGTCAGATTGGGCACGATCAGCCTCCTTGCTCAGCGGGTTGCTCAGCGGTTGCCAGCGGGTTCTCGCCGCGTACGAACGCGGCATACACGCGATAGTCCAGCGGGATTTCATCCGGGAGATTCAGGCGGTTCTTCGCGACGTGTGCCGGCCGCTCGGAGGTGCGGATGATCCGTTCGCCGGTGCCGATGCCCTGCACGCGCTTGCGGTCGAAGCCCTCGTTCGTGGTCTTCGTGTGGATGCGGTAGGCCGTGAACAGCACCTCGTCGCACCACTCCTGCACCAGCGCCGAGGCCTGCTTCTGGAGCCGCGGGCTGTAGCGGTCGTACGTGTCCGTCTCCGGGTTGGCGAAGCGCTCGATCTGCGCGTGGGCGATCAGGATGACCTGCATGCCGCGCTCGTTGCGGAGCGCGTCGAGGCCGGCCAGCACCTCGCGCCAGTGCGTGAGCGCGAAGACGTAGCCCTTGCCGTAACCAATGTCCTCGATCGATTCGATGCTGCGCTTCTGGCACACGTCCGCCCAGATCAGCCGCTCGAGCCAGTCAACCGAATCGACGACCACCGTGCGGTAATCGTGCTGCTCGGTGTAGAGCTCCGACAGGGCGGCGATCACGTTGGCGTACTGGGTCGCGAGCGGGAAGCGCTCGCACTCGATGTTGCTCAGGCCGTCCTCGGTCTGGATGAAGACGGGCTGCTCGGCCATCGAGCCGAACGTGCTCTTGCCCACTCCATGCACGCCGTAGAGCAGCGTCCGGCGGGGTGCGACCCTTCGGCCGCGTTGGATTTGATTCAGCAGTTTCATTCGTTCTCCTGTGCGCCGGGCTAAACCGGCGAGGTGTCGTGAATGAAAGAGTCATACGTTGAAGGGTTAGCGGCCCACAGCGGCCCCGAGTCATGCGGAGACGCCCGCGAGGGCGTCGCCGAAGCGTTGACAGGGGTACGTGCAGGCCGGGTATTCAGCCGCGAAAGGAATTCCCTCCGGGGCGCCGACGCCGTAGGAGAAGGCGGAAGGCCACATCCGGCGCAGCGCGAGCGCGAGCTGCGACGGAGCCCCGCGCGGTCAGAGACCCCGTGCATGTACGGAAACACCTCGCGCGAGAACCGGGAGATCCCGCGTCCACCCGCGGTTGATGGGGCCGCGGGACGCATCGGGAAGTCCAAGGACACACGCCGATGATGCACGGACCCGGGAAGTCGGACAGGCCCGTAGTACCTGCGAAGTCCCCGAACAACGGCGGCGGACCCACAACAGCGCTTCGCGCTGCCAAGGGCGGACCGGCGGCGGAGGGGACGGAGGGAAGGGGTCTGGCCAAAGGGAATCCGCCCCAACAAAACATGCCCATCGGACACAGCGCCGCCCCCGGCATGCCCAGTGCGTTGGAGCGGATACGTCAAGCGGCAAGAAGGGACAGGAAGATGCGGTTCACCGCGCTCCTGCACCACGTCTACAACCTGGACAGGCTCCGGGAGGCGTACTTCGCCTTGAAGCGAGACGCCGCACCGGGCGTGGACGGGCAGACGTGGCGAGCCTACGGCGAGGCGTTGGCGGAGAACCTCCGCGACCTCTCCGAACGGCTCAGGCGTGGAGCGTACCGGGCCAGGCCGGTTCGCAGGGTGTACATCCCCAAGGCCGACGGGCGGCAACGGCCGCTCGGCGTGCCCGTGCTGGAAGACAAGATCGTCCAGCGGGCTACGGTCGAGGTGTTGAACGCCATCTACGAAACCGACTTCCTGGGCTTCTCGTACGGGTTCCGACCGGGACGCAGCCAACATCATGCGCTGGATGCGCTCTACACGGGGCTGCTGACGAGAAAGGTGAACTGGGTGCTCGATGCCGACCTCCGTGGGTTCTTCGACACCATCGACCACGGCTGGCTGGTGAAGTTCGTCGAGCACCGCGTCGCGGACCAGCGCGTCGTGCGGCTCATCCAGAAATGGCTGAACGCCGGCGTGCTGGAGGATGGGACGCGGACACGCAGCGAGGTCGGGACGCCGCAGGGCGGCAGCGCATCGCCGCTCCTGGCGAACCTCTACCTGCACTACGTGTTCGACCTGTGGGTCCAACAGTGGAGACAGAAGCACGCGCAGGGCGACATGATCGTCGTGCGTTACGCGGACGACTTCATCGTTGGATTCCAGCACAAGTCCGAGGCCGAGCGGTTCCTGGCGGAACTGAAGGAGCGATTCCAAAAGTTCCACCTGGAGCTGCACCCCGACAAGACCTGCCTGCTGGAATTCGGGCCGTTCGCGGCCGAGAACCGGCGGCGTAGAGGTCGGGGCAAGCCGGAGACCTTCAACTTCCTCGGCTTTAGCCACATCTGTGGGAAGAAGAGGAACGGGAGGTTCACGGTGCTTCGGCAGACGATGCGAAAAAGGTTGCAGGCCAAGCTGAGCGAGGTCAAGGCCGAGCTTCGGCGACGCTGGCACGATCCGATTCCCGCCGTGGGGCAGTGGCTGCGCTCGGTGGTTCAGGGACATCTTCGTTATTACGGGGTTCCCATGAACGGCCGGGCGCTGAGCGCGTTCCGCTTCCGGGTGGCCTGGCTCTGGCACCGCGCCCTCGGGCGCCGAAGCCAGAACGGCCGGGTGTCCTGGGACCGCATGCGCCGGCTCATCGAGTCGTGGCTGCCTCCGGCCCGCGTCTGCCATCCGTATCCCCTGCGTCGCATGGGCGTGATCACCTGAGGCAAGAGCCCAGTGCGGTAGTCCCGCTCGCTGGGATCCGTGGAGGGGGTCATGAGCAATCATGATTCCTACTCCGACTCGTTCGGCCGCGTTATGAGTCCGGGCTCGGGGCCGGTGCAGGGAGTCCCGACCGCGTCGAGCAAGGGGAAGGGATGTGCGCAGCCACGCCATCCGGCCCCGTGCCCGGAGTCACAACCGATCGATCAACCGCAAACCCTCGAAGCGCGTAAACCAGTCGCCGCTGCCTCGGCAGCGGCTGAGTTCCTGCATGGCCTCCTCGTTCTGGCGACGCGCCTCCTCCAGCACCGCAGGCGCGACCTGCCATACGCCGCAGCGGAACGGCTCGCGCTTCTCGACCGCGACGATGTAGACCGGCAGCACGTGCCCGCCGACGACCGCCACGAGCGAGCGATAGAAGGCGACCTGGTGCACGTAGCCCAGCGCGCGGATCGCAAAGTCGAATGAGTCCAGGTCGTCCGTCGTCTTCAGGTCGACGATGCCCGCGCCCGGGTTGATCCAGTCGATGCGTGCCTGGCAGTCAAAAGCGCCGTAGCGGCCGCGGACGACGCCCTCCGCGATGCCGTCGGCCAGCAGCTCGACAGCGACCGTGTGCTCCTTCACAGCCGCTGTCATCTGCTCGACCAGTGCGGCGTGCGAATCGCTGAGGACCGGCTTGCTCTGCCGCTCAGCCCATTCCGCGAAGGCCTTCGTGTTCGAGCCGAACGGCTGGCCGGTCTTCGGATTGATCGGCCCGCCGACCGCGTACTCTCGCTCGAAGCGCTGGCGGCCCTCCAGATCAGGGCGTGCGCTGCGCGCCCGATCAGGTATGCCGTCGTGTCGCGCTCCGGCACGAGCCCGAGCTCCTTCTTGCGGTACAGCAGCGGGCAGCGCCGGAACTCGTTCAGCGCGTGCGCCGTCAGGTGGTCTTTGCTCTTCGCGTGGTAGACCTCCGCGGGTTCGCGGATCAGGTAACGAAGCACCTGCTCGAATGCCATGCGTCTCGACTCCCGTGCATGCGGCGTGTCGCCTGCACGAGATCATTCGCCGCAGAGCCTTCGCGTTTGATCCCTTCTCCGAAAGTCATATGTCGGACACGTGTCCGACACATCGGCGACATGTCCCCGCCAGGCCGGACACTGTGTCGGACACGTGACTTTCGTGCGACACGTCCAAAGCTAGAGATTTGTCCCCGCCGCTCCGAGCAACATCGCGATCGAAACGCAGGTCGTCTCGGTGCTGGAAAGACTCAGACGCGGATCGATCGCGATGAAAACCCGACAGACCAACCAGTACGACGGATGCCTGGAACAATGGAAAGTTAACCTCGCCCTGGCACGAATTAGGGCGTTCCGAGTGCCACGCGACGAGTGGCCGGACGCGCTGCAGCGCCTGGTCCTCGCGATGCTGCGGTTCCGGTTCGACCCGCAGCGCGGCGCGAAGGAATCGACCGCATTGTGCAGGCTGATCAACAACCGCCTGACTTCGATGCTCCGCTCATGGCATCGCGAGCGGGATCGTTTGGCGCGTCACCATGCCGAAGCCGAGCACGGCGGGCATCTCGTCTACGAAGACAACGTCGCTCTTCGTTTCGACGTCCGGCTCGCGGTCGCCCAACTTCCCGCGCTCGAACGCATCGTCTGTGCCTACCTGATGCGAGGCGACTCGGTGCGGCAGATCGCCGCCCGGCTCGGGAAAAGCTGGCCGACAGTGCAGCGGATCGTCGGTCACGTTCGGCGGCGCTTTGAAGCAATCGGCCTAAATGCCTGGGTGCGCGGCCGATGATCGATCCCGGTGAAAGCATGGCGCAGGCGCGTCACGCGAAATCCCGTCAAAAAGGGACTGGACATCTTCGCGCCCACGAGGAAAGTGGACACCCGGCGGGTTCACGCCGGCGGCCGCTGTCGGCGGATTGGATCACCGACGAGCTGGTCGCGGAAACCCGCCGCGTGTGGTCGCGATACCTGCGTCGGGTCGTCACCGACGAGGAGGCGATCGAGATGCTGATCAACGTGCGGAACGCGGCCCTGGCGATCCTGGGCATCGGAGTGGACGAATGAAGGTCGTGATCTGGGCACGGGTGTCGTCGCGCGAGCAGCGCGAGGGTTACTCGATCGACGCGCAGCTCCGCGCCTGCCGGGCGCGGGCCGAGCGCGAAGGCTGGACGGTAGTGCGGGAGTTCGCCGTTGCCGAGTCGGCCAAGCGCGGGGCCGAACGGCTCGCGTTCAACGAGATGTACGAGTGGCTCCGCCGCAGCGCCCGCAGGGACGCCATCGGCGCTGTCCTGGCCCACAAGCTCGACCGCGTCTGCCGGAACATGCGCGATGCGGTGCGGATGCAGGAACTCGAAGACAAGGCCGGCGTGAAGCTGTCGTTCGTGGACAACCAGTTCGGCCCGGGCGCGGCCGGCACGCTCTCGTTCAACGTGATGGCCGCCGTCGCCCAGTACTACAGCGACAATCTGCGAAGCGAAGTGATCAAAGGGAAGGACGAGAAGGTGCGGCAGGGCTGGCTCGCGGGCGGCGCTCCGTACGGCTACCTGAACTCCCCGGATCGCAACGAGCCGATCCAGCCGCATCCCCAGGAAGCGCGGACCGTTCTACGCATCTTCGAGCTCTACGCCCGGGGCGACATCACGTTCGAGTTGGTAGCCGAGAAACTGTTCAAGGAGGGTCACATCTACCGGCCAAGCCAGCCGAAGTTCTACCGTACGGCGCTCTCGTACATCCTGAACAACCGCTTCTACATCGGCGAGATCAAGTGGCACGGCGAGTGGCTGCCCGGGAACCACAAGCCTCTGATCGAACGCGCCGTATTTGAGCGCTGCCAGGATGTCTTGCACAGGCGAAACCGCCGCACGGGCAAGCCCGAGATTCCGCTTTCGGGTGGGCTCTTCACATGCGCCCACTGCGGCAGCGCGATCACCGGTGAGCGCATCCGCCGTCAACTCCGAGCGGGCGGCGTGCGCGAACACCTCTACTACCGCTGCGCGAATAACGACCCCAACGCGGACCACCCGCGCGTGCGATGGCGGGCCGAGGATCTGGACGAGGCCATCCGCGAGGACCTCACGACGCTCGTTTTGCCCTCGCGCGAGATCGCCGACTGGTTTCGAACGGCCTTGCGGACCGCGTTGGGGGATGTGGCGGCGACGCAGGGTCGCCAGCGCCAGGTGCTCCTCAAACGCCAAACTGAACTGACGAGCATGAAGGATCGGCTCCTCGCCGCGTACCTGGCCGGCACTGTGGACGCCCGAACGTTTCAGACCAAGTCGACAGATTTGGGCGGGCAGATCGCCGAGGTCGAACGCGCGTTGGAGCGTTGCGGGGACATCGACGTATGGCGCGGGGACAACGGCCGGTCGCGCGGGGACATCGCGTTGGCCGTGTTCGACTGGTCTCAGGAGGCCCCGTCGGCGTGGGAGCGTTCAAAGATTGCCAAAAAACGCGCGATCCTCGACTCGCTATCTTTGAACCGTACTCTGAGCGCCACAACTCTTTGTCTGGAAAAGAGAAAGCCGTTCAGCTACCTCGCCGAACGGCCTCTCGTCCAGTCAGATCGGGGTGACTGGATTTGAACCAGCGGCCTCTTGGTCCCGAACCAAGCGCTCTAAACCAGACTGAGCTACACCCCGCAGCGCTCCCGGCGCACTGCACCGGGGCAAGGAATGGTAGCGGATTCGCGGCCAGTAGCAAACGCCCGCACGCGCCCCGCCGCGCTACGGCTCAGGGCCGCGCGCCGTGGGCCTGCGGACTACGGGCAGTTCGTGCCGAAGACCGCCAGGAACGCGGCCAGGTCCTCCAGCGACACGTTGCCGTCGCCGGTCATGTCGCCCTCGTCCGGGCCGACGCCGCTGGCCCCGAAATTCGCCAGCAGAATCGCCAGGTCGCCCAGCCCGCGGCTGCCGTCGTGGTCGAAGTCGCCCGGGCAGCCCGGCGTAGTCACCGTGACGGTCGAGCCGCTGGACGTAGCGCTGCACCCGCCCTGGATCGACGTGATCACGCAGTCGTACACGCCGGCGTCCGCTGTGGCGGCCGGGTTGACGGTCAACGTCGGCGTAGTTGAGCCGCTGCGGTGCGCATCGTCGGACAGCGGGTTGCCGTCCTGGCGCCACTGGAACGTGAAGTCGCCCACGTCGCCCTGCACCGTGACCGAGAGCACGAACGGGTCGCCGGCGTTGACGGTCACCGCCGCCGGCGGCTGACCGGTGATCACCACAACCGGGCCGACGATGATCTGGGCATTGTTGGAGGTCGCGCTGCATCCGGCCGAGGTGACGACGCAGTTGTAGTCGGACGCCTCATCCGACTCCAGCACGCCGTTGATCGTCAGGAGGGCCGTGTTGACGCCTGTGATGCGGCCGTCGTTGACCAGGTTGGTCACGCCACGCCGCCACTGGAAGCTCGGGCTGGGGGCGTTGGTCGCGACGGCGAGCGCGACGATCTCGCCCTCGCAGGCCGATTGCGAGGCCTGCGGCTGCTGCGTGATGGTGGGGATCGGGTTGACGGTGATGGCGGCGTCGTTGGACGTCGCGTCGCAGCCGTTGGCCGAGACGACGCAGTTGTAGTCGCTGGCCTCGTCGGCCTCGCCGATATTGTTGATCGTCAGCATGGCGGTGGTGACGCCGGTGATGCGGCCGTCGTTCACCAGATTGGTCGTCCCGCGCCGCCACTGGTACGTCGGGCCGGCCGCGTCAGTGGCGACGGACAGCGACACCTGGCTGCCGGCGCACACGGTCTGCGAGACCGGAGGCTGCTGTGTGATGGTCGGCAGCGGGTTGACCAGCACGGCCGAGTCGTTGGACGTGGAGCTGCACCCGGCGGCGGTGATCACGCAGTCGTAGTCGCCGGCCTCGTCCGCCTCGGTCACGTTGTTGATGACCAGCGTGGCGGTCGTGACGCCGGCGAAGTGGCCGTCGTTGGTCAGGTTGGCCCCTCCACGACGCCACTGGAACGTCGCCCCGGCGGCACTGGTCGCGACAGACATCGACACGTCGTCCCCGACGCAGACCGTCTGCGAGACCGGCGGCTGCTGCGTAATGGTCGGCAGCGGGTTCACGACCAGAGCCGAGTTGTTGGAGGTCGCGTCGCAGCCGTCCGCCGTGATGACGCAGTTGTAGTTGGTGGCCTCGTCGGACTCCAGCACGTTGTTGATGACCAGCGTGGCGGTCGTCACGCCGGTGATGCGACCATCGTTCGTCAGATTGGACGTGCCGCGGCGCCACTGGTAGGTCGGGCTGGTCGCGTCCGTCGCCACCGACATCGACACGTCGTCGCCGTTGCAGACCGTCTGCGACGCCGGCGGCTGCTGCGTGATGTTGGGCGGGGTGCAGGGCGGGGCCGGTGGATGGTCGTAGCCGACGGCGTCGAACATGTTGATGTCGCTGGCGGCGAAGAAGTTCGGGTAGCGTGTCTCGCCGGCAGCGATGGCCGGGTCCATCTGGCCGATGGAGGGCGACGACTCGCGGAAATGGCTGGCCTGGTAGGGGCTGCCGTCCGACATGCGGTAGGTGAAGTCGATCAGGTCGCTGTTGTGGTCGTCGTTGGGGTTGTTGAAGTCGACCAGCCGCGGCGTGGTCTGGAACTGCTGATACGTATCCGGGTTGTAGTTGCCCGTCCCGTCGGTGCGCTGGAAGCGGTAGATGTCCAGCGCCTCCATCGTGTTGTTGCCCGCATCAGCGGCGGAGGTGAACCCCAGCGCGTGGCCGGTTTCATGGATGATGACGTCCACGGCGGAGGTGCGGTTGAAGCCGACGCCGTTGGACGGGTCGTAGTCAAACAGGAAGTTGGAGTTCAGGGTCATGTCGGCGGCGGTGCCGGTGATCGAGCCGATGGTGGCGCGGTAGTTGGCGCGGGTCCAGTTGAGGGTGTTCTCGTTCGTGACGGTGGTGCTGCTGCCGTCGTAACGGACGGGAATGGTGTTACCGCTGGGCAGCCAGCTCTGGATGACATCGTCGGAGTCCATCCCGGCCTGCAGGCCGGTGCGCGAGGTGCTGTAGCCGACGCTGTTCACGAAGAACGAGCCGGTGGCGCCGATCACGCCGCTGCCCAGGTTGGCGTAGCTGACCGTGACGCGGACGTTGATCGGGTCGCCGAACAGGCCCTCGACGTAGGCTTCGGCGGTGGTGAAGGCCGGCACGGCTTCGGGCGGCACCGACGCGTCCAGGTCGTACACGATGTTGATGTTCGTGCCGCGCACGCCGCGGTCGACGATCACCGCCGACTGGAACGTGTCGCGGTGCTGGTGCGCGATGGCTTGCAGGTCGGCCAGCGTCATCTGCGCAACATCCGAGCTGCACATGAAGCGCCAGACCTGCGAGCCTTCTACGACGATCTGGCTGCCGTCGTGGTACAGCGTGCTGATCTGCGGCGGCTCTGGGATCACGTACCGCAGCGGCAGGCCCTGGTCGGGGTTGAGCGGCGCGACCTGGGCCGCCGCCGTCGCAACCCCCATGACCGCAACCAGTGCCAGACCGGCACGACCCGACAGGCGGAAGCACTGCGTTCTGCGTGCGCATGCCATGATGACCAACTCCCCAGCTCTGGACGTCGCGTCCCACCAGAAAGAAACGAAGGAATCCATGCAGTCCGTTTGGGCGAAGTCGGGACAACTGCAAGCTGCCGCCCGAGACCGGAACGCCCGTCTCCGGCCCGCGGCCTGCTCAGGGGGCGATGAACCCGCGCGGCTCAAAAGCGCTGACAGCACCTCTCAGGTTAAGACTAGCCCCGCGCGCCGGCTGCGTCAACGCCCGGGCCGGGCCGAGCCGTCCGAGAAAGGCAGCCGCGCGCCCACCGACCAGACTTCGCCGCTGCAAACGTATGTCCTGACGCCGACACATTCTAGCCGCTCGGTCGTGACGACCGATAACGTAGGCGGCGGCCCGTCTACCGGTTCGGCCACCTCCAGCCCCGCGTGCCGCCGCCGGTTGCCGCGGCGCGCGTCGCTCCGTATGCTTGCCGGCCTACAATCAGAGCATCCTGAACCGGCGGCAGGCACAGGATGCCGGCCGAGGGCAACCCATGGGTGAACGCAGGCGCTGCGGGCGGGCGGACCGGTGTACCGCCGCTGTGCGCCGGCCCGCCCGACTCGGCCGTCGATGGCCCGCGATCGCGATCGGGTTGGCACTGGTCGCCGCCGGGTGCGAGCGGTCGGCGCCGCTGCCGCCAAAGGTCGGGCTGCTGCCTGAGGGCGGCAAAAAGCCGAACGTCATCTTCGTATTGATCGACACGTTGCGGGCGGACCGACTCGGTGCGTACGGCCACGCCCGGAACCTGACGCCGGCGATGGACTCCATCGCGGCCGAGGGTTTGGTCTTCGACCGGGCGGTCGCGCCCGCACCCTGGACGCTGCCTTCGATCGCGTCGCTGTTCACGTCGTACTACCCGAGCGTGCACAAGGCGTATCGCTACGTGCAGGTCCAGGCGATGGTGGACAAGAAGACGCCGGCCCAGTCGGTGCTGGACGAGCGCTTCGAAACGCTGGCCGAGGTGATGAAGGCCGGCGGGTACGGGACGGCCGGCGTCGTGGCCAACAAGTTCATGCTGGCCGAGTACGGCTTCGCCCAGGGCTTCGACCATTACGACACGTCGATGAGCGGCGAGAACACGGTGCCGGGCGAGCGCGTGAACGCGGCCGCATTCGCCTGGTTGGCGCAGCGCGATTCGGACAAGCCGCTGTTCCTGTACGTGCATTACATGGACGTGCACGGACCGTACGACGCCGCGCCGCAGTTCATGGAGCCGCTGCTCGACGCGGTGGAGCAGATGCCGATCGCGAAGCGCACGCCTCTGACGCCGCAACAGTTGCAGGCCATGAACCCATACCTGCGCAAGCCGCCCAAGCAGGAGCGCGACCCGGCCCGCTACGAGCGGCTGAAGGACTATCGCGAGTACTGGGCGGCGCGGTATGAGGCCGGCGTGGCGCAGGTGGACTACCATCTGGGGCAGCTCCGCGACGGGCTGCGGCAGCTCGGGCTGTGGGACGACGCGTACGTGATCGTGACCGCCGACCACGGCGAGGCGCTGGGCGAGCATTCGTTCCCGTCTGCCGCCGGCCCGCGCATGCTGTGGGAGCACGGTTATTCGCTGTACCAGACCGACCTGCACATTCCGCTGATCCTGCGCTGGCCGCGTGTGCTGCCGGCCGGCAAGCGCGTCGCTGCGGGCGCCAGCCTGATGGACATGCTGCCCACGCTGGCGGAACAGTTGCGGCTGAGGCCGCCGGCCGGCGTGCAGGGCGAATCGCTGGTGGACGCGTGGTCGGGCCGGGTGGGCAAGGAGCCGCGGCGGCTGTATGCGGAGGCGGTCAAGACCTGGCCGGACACGGCCGACAGCAGACCGTTGACGCGCCACGAAGCGGGCTTCCGCGGCGACTGGAAACTGATCAAGATCGCGCAGTCGGCCTGGCGTGGGCAACCGGGCGGCGCGCAGTGGACGCTGTTCAACGTGGCGCGCGATCCGGGCGAGCTCCAGCCAGTCAACGATGAGAAAGTGCTGGCCGACCTGCGCGACTTCCTGCGGGCACAGAACGACCAGAACACGCAGGCTGGCAAGAGTATCGAGGGGCGGCTCAGGCCGGCTCACGATCTTGGCAACCTGGGCTACGTTGCCCCCAGCGCCGACGACCAGGAATCCGACGAGTCGGACGCCAAAGAGGAGTCGCGAAGCCCGGCCAGCCAGCCGGCCGCGGCCGCAAGCGGCGGCGATCCGAAGAAGGGTCCGTAACGTATGCAGTTTGCATGTGGGAAGCTTGCGTGTGGGACAGGAGAGGGCATACGCCACCCCAGCGGACCGGAAGTGAGTAACGTGGCACCCCCTGCCCGTGGGAGCCGGCAGTCCGCAGCCCGGGTTTCCGGCCCGGAGGACCGGAAGTCGGTAGCCGGGGGCGTCAGCCCCCGGAAGGCGCCGCGAATGGCCCGAAGCCCCGCAGGGGGGACGGCCGCACGCGGCGCCGGACCTTGGCGTCTGCTGGACAACTGGCTCAGTCGGGGAGGGCGTATCGGCGCGATCCGCCTGCGGGCTGTCGGTTGCGCGTTGCCGGTGAGGGTAGTCGTCGCCCTCGTCACCAGCGCGGCGTATCTGACTCTCTTCGCGGCGCGGGACGCCACCTCGCCTAACGGCGACGTCTGCTATGCCTACATCGGCCCCGGCGCCGGCATTGCGCTGGTGGGCAGCGCGTTCGCCGTGCTGGCCGCGACCCTCAGCGGCCTGCTGGCGCTGCTGCTGTTCCCGATCCGTTTCGTCTGGCGGATGATCCGCGGCCGCAAGGCATACAAGAAGGCGCGTGTGAAGCGCGTGATCGTGGTCGGGCTGGATGGCCTGGAGCCGTCGCTGACCGAGCAATTCATGGCCGACGGCCTGCTGCCCAACCTGGCGAAGCTGCGTGAGCAGGGTTGCTACCGCCTGCTGGGCACGACCTGGCCGCCGCTGTCGCCGGTCGCCTGGTCGAGCTTCAGCACGGGCACGAACCCGGGCAAGCACAACATCTTCGACTTCATCATGCGCACGCCCAACTATCAGCCCACGATCTCCTCGGTGCGCATCCGCGCGCCGCGCCGCAAGCTGAAGCTCGGCTCGTACCTGTTCCCGCTCAGCAGGCCCGAAATCAACGCGTTACGCAAGAGCAAGCCCTTCTGGACGGTGCTGGGCGAACACGGCGTATTCAGCGCCGTGCTGCGCGTTCCGATCACCTTCCCGCCCGACCGCTTCAAGGGCGTGCAGCTCTCGGCCATGTGCGTGCCCGACCTGCGCGGCACGCAGGGCATGTTCTCGCACTACATCGAGCACGGCGAGGCGGGCGCAACGATGGAGGGCGACGTGGGCGGCGACCGCATCCTGGTGCACCGCAACGGCGACGGCGTGCAGAGCTTCCTGCGCGGCCCGACCAACGGGCTGCGGGCCGACGGCGGCGAGCTGCGGCTGCCGTTCAAGGTGCTGTCTGGTCGCAACGGCAGCGACGCAGTGCTGCACATCGACGGCCAGCAGATCGCGCTTAAGGAGAACGAGTACACCGACTGGGTGCGGATTTCCTTCCCCGCCGCGCCGGGGATGAAGGTGCACGGCATCTGCCGCTTCTACCTCAAGAGCTTCCCGCGGCCGTTCGAGCTGTACTGCACGCCGTTGCAGATCGACCCGGACCGGCCGGTGATGCCGATCGCGCACCCGTTCGTGTATTCCAGCTACCTGGCCCGCAAGCAGGGGTCGTTCGCGACGCTGGGGTTGGCCGAGGACACCTGGGCGCTGTCCGAGGACGTGCTCAGCGAAGAGGCGTTCCTCGAGCAGGCCTACGACATCCATGCCGAGCGCGAGCGGATGTTCTTCGATGCGCTGGACAAGGTGCGACGGGGCTTCGTGGTCTGCGTCTTCGACGGGCCCGACCGCATCCAGCACATGTTCTGGCGCTTCATCGACGACAAGCACCCGGCCGCCACCGACGAGCAGCGCGCCCGCCACCGCCACGTGATCCGCGAGATGTACCAGCGCATGGACGAGCTGGTCGGGCGCGTCATGCAGCGCGTGGACAAGCACACCGCCCTGTTCGTCATGTCCGACCACGGCTTCAAGCCGTTCCGGCGCGGCGTCGATCTGAACGCCTGGCTGCGGGACAACGGGTACCTCGTGCCGAAGGGCGGAAAGCGCGTGGCCCCAAAGCCGTACCTGGCGGACATCGACTGGCCCAAGACGCGTGCATACGCGGTTGGCCTGGCGGGCATCTTCCTCAACGTGAAGGGCCGCGAAGCAAACGGGACGGTTTCCGCGGCGGAGGCGCCCAGGCTGGCCGAGGAGCTCGCCAGCAAGCTGAGCGGGTTGGTCGACCCGCAGACGGGCGAAGTCGCCATCCATGAGGCCCGGACGCGAACCCAGACGTACCGCGGACCGTATGTCGAGAACGCCCCGGACGTGATCGTGGGCTACAACGTGGGCTACCGCGTCTCGTGGGACGCAGCTATCGGCAAGTGCGGCGAGCCGGTCTTCAGCGATAACCGCAAGGCCTGGAGCGGCGACCACTGCGTGCACCCGGCCCTGGTGCCGGGTGTGCTGTTCAGCAACCTCAAGCTGCCGGCGGACGAGGCAAACATCATCGACGTGGCGACGACGGTGCTGGATTTGTTCGGCATCCAGGCCCCGGCGTACATGGAAGGCAAGTCGCTGGCGGAGCCGCCGAGCCGTCCGCCGGCGAAGCGGCCCGAACCGGCGCTGGCAGCGGCTGCGGCGTCGTGATGCTCAAGGTCCGGAGCGGCCGTCATTCCGAGGCCGCGCAGCAGCCAAGGAATCTGCCGGGCTGGTGCAGGGCCTCGCATTCGCGGGTAGATTCCTCGTCGTTTCGCTCCTCGGAATGACCAGCCAGAGTGCCCGCGGCGCGATCTCGACACGGGAGCCGTTGATGACCGCACGATTCGCGATTCGAGTCTTGCCTCTCGCCGGTCGGCCCATTGCGGCCGCTCTGCTTCTGCTGTGCGCCTCCTGTGGCGACGACGCCGTCGTCGAGAAGCACGCCGAGATGAAGATGCTCGTCATCGGTTTCGACGGCCTGGACCCCGTTCTGCTTCAGCGGCTGATGGACGAGGGCCGCATGCCGAACTTCAAGAAGCTGGCCGGGCAGGGCACCTTCTGCCCGCTCGCCACCGCCATGCCGCCGCAGAGTCCCGTGGCGTGGGCGAACGTGATCTGCGGCGGGGATCCTGGCGTGCACCAGATCTACGACTTCATTCACCGCAAGCCGGACCCGCCGGGCGATGACCCGATCGAGCCCTATCTGTCCATTTCCGAAATCCAGCCGATGCCGCGGACGTGGTACGAGAAGCTCTTCTGGGAGTACAGAGATTGGGGTGATTGCCGCATCCGCTTTTCGGGCGGCCAGCGGCCGGTGTCGTTCCGACGCGGGCCGGAGTTCTGGGACGCGCTGGTTGCGGCCGGCGTGGACACGACCATCTACCGCATGCCGGCCAACTATCCGCCGCCGGCGGACGTCAAGGGCGCCACGTTCCGCTGCCTGTGCGGGATGGGGACGGTGGATCTGCTCGGATCGGAGGGCACGTTCACCGCGTATCTGGAGACGCCAGGCCAATGGGACCCGCCGCTGGGCGGGCGGATTGTCGAGCTGAGCTTCGACGACCACCGCGCGGTCAGCGAGATCGAAGGACCGCCAAACTCGCTCAAGGTCCCCGACCAGGACGGCCGGCTTCCACTGCTGAGCGCGCCGGTGGAGATCGTGCGCGACCCGGTCGAGCGGTCGGCCAAGATTCGCATCGGCGACGCGACGGTGGTGCTGCGGCAGGGTGAGTGGAGCGACTGGGTGCGCTTCCGGTTTGAGATCGGCTGCTTCGGCCAGACCATCAGCACGATCGTCAAGCTTTACCTCAAGCAAGTGCACCCGACGCTGTCGCTCTACGTCACGCCCATGCAGATGGACCCGCAGAATCCGGCGCTGCCGATCAGCACGCCGGCCGAGTTCGCCGCCGAGGTGGCGGCAACGACCGGCGGCGGCATGTATACAACCAGCATCCCCGAACAGTCCGAGGGCAAGGCGCTGCGGGCCAGGCGGCCGCAGGTGCTCAACGAAGACGAGTTCCTGGAGGCGGTGCGGCGGCTGGTCGACGAGCGGACCAAGCACTACCGGCACGCGCTGGCGAGCTTCAAGCGCGGCTTTCTGTTCTTCTACTTCGGGCACACCGACCAGCTCGCGCACATCTTCTGGGGCGACATGGACCCGCAGAACCCGGCCGTGCCCGAGGAACAGCGCGGCAAGTACGACAAAGTGATCGAGAAGGTTTACGTCGAGGCCGACGCGCTGCTGGGCGAGGCCTTCCAGGTGATCGACGACAACGACGTGCTCATCGCGATGTCCGACCACGGCTTCGCCAGCTTCCGCCGTGGGTTCAACCTCAACACCTGGCTGAACAAGAAGGGCTATCTGTCCATCCGAAGCACAGGCAGGGAGGCCCGCCGGGACTACCGCAATATCGAGTTCGAGGAGACCGAGGCGTACGCGGTCGGCATCAACAGTCTGTACATCAACCTCCAGGGCCGCGAGAAGTTCGGCATTGTCCTGCCGGAGGAGAAGCGCGCCCTGATGGAGGAGATCGCCGGGGAGCTGGTGCAGGTGCGTGACGACGACGGCTCCGTGGTGATCGACAAGGTGTACATCGTCGAGGACGAGTATCCGGGCGCGGACCCGCAGCTCGCCCCCGACATACTGGTCGGCTACGCCCGCAACTACCGCGGAAGCTGGGCCACGGCCCTCGGCGGCCAGCCCACCCGGCTGATCGAGAACAACACCGACCGCTGGAGCGGCGACCATTGCATCGCCGCCCACTTGGTCCCCGGCGTGCTGCTGGTCAACCGGGGGCTGGCGGTGGAAGATCCGACGCTGTCGGACATCGCGCCGAGCGTGCTGCACGCGTTCGGCGTCAAGCTGCCGGCGGGGATGAAGGGCCGCAACCTGTTCGCGCCGGCGGGCGGGGTGGCGGCGGACGAGGCGAAGCGCAACGGGAGAGGCTGAATGTTCGGGCCGAAGATCAAGATCGAGAAGGGCCTGTACGAGCGGCTGGCGGCGGTGGCGCAGAAGGCCGGCTACGCGTCGGTGGATGAGTTCATCACGCACATCCTGGAGAAGGAGGCCGCCAGGTTCGACGAGGCCGAGACCGACGAGCAGCTCCAGGAGCGCCTGCGCGGCCTGGGCTACATCGAATGAGTGCAGAATTCAGAATTCAAAGTTCAGAGTTCAGAATACAGCCCGCCGGCTGACGCGGAGCCATGAACGCAATCAACGGGGTGATGCGTGGCTTGGTCGGCGCGGCTCTAGCCCCCTTCGCCGGCCTGCCGCCGATCGTCGCGCTGCTGGTTCTCTCGGCCGTGCTGGGCGTGCTGGCGGCGATCGTGTTCCGCTACACGTCGCCGCAGCGGGCGCTGCGGCGCGTCGCCGATCAGGTGCGGGCCAACCTGCTGGCCATGCGCCTGTTCAGCGACGACCTGCTGGTCACTTTCCGTACGCAGGGCGGGTTGCTGAAGGCGTCGTTCCTGCGGCTGGCCTACTCGCTGCCGCCGCTGTTCGTGCTGATCGTGCCGTTCGTGCTGATCCTGGCGCAGTTGGCGATGTACTACGAGTTCCGGCCGCTGCGGCCCGGTGAGGCGGCGCTGGTGAGCGTGCAGGTCCAGCAGGACCGCTGGGCCGCGCTGCAGGAGCTGACGCTCGAGCCGCCCGAGGGCGTGCAGGTCGAAGCGCGTGTCCGCGACGGCTCGTCGCACACGATCACCTGGCGCATCCGCCCGCAGCGCGCCCTGGACGACCGGGCGGTATTGCGCTGGGCGGCCGGCTCGGTGCCCACGAACGGCGGCGAGGCGTTTGCGGCGGCTGAGAAGCGCCTGTGCGTCGCAGAGCAGGATTCGCGCCTCATGTTTGCGAATCCGGTCCGCCCCGGCACCGGCTTCTGGGACCGGCTATTGTACCCCGGCGAGCCGGCCTTCGCGGCGGACTCGCCCGTCCAGAAGATCACGATCAGCTACGCCCCGCGCTCCGGCACGTGGCTGGGCATGTCGCCGTGGCTGTGGACCTTCTTCGTGGTTTCGATCGTGGCGGCGCTGCTGAGCAAGCCGATTGTGAAGGTACAGTTCTGACTCCTTACGGTGGGCGGCGCGTCCTCTTGGCTTCGGGATCGCGGATGAATAACTCAGGGTTAGAACTCGGGACGAACTTGCCGTCTCTCCCAGCAATGACGCCCTCCTTTCGCAATTGCCGGATAACGCGATTGAGATGGGCCTCGCGCCAAAGTGTTTGCCGCAGTTCGTCGAGCAGCGCCCGCCACCTCTCCGGCCGCTCGCGAAGTTTCCCGAGCACCCACTCACGCAGCGGGGTCAGATTCGGCGACGGTTTGATCAAGAGCTCCTGGCTAGGATCGTCGCTCTTGCGTGCATAGAACCCGCCGTCGGGGCAGACTTTCCAGATGCAGTCTTTCATCAGGTCCCGGCCGTACTCGTCCCAGTAGTCGGGGCGCGGATCCACGAAACCGCCACTGGCGTCGGTCATCAGACGAGCTCCTGGGCCGTCGCACATGCCCCCTGCACCCGCGCGGGCTCGCTGGGGAGCGATCGTGTATCAGGGTGCTTGCCAACGCGCCTGGGCGTCTCGTCCCAGACGCGTCCATCGAGCCGGCGGCCTGCCCGTCCCTTGTTCACGCCGCCCCATTGCTTGAAGAAGAAAGGCACACCGTTTGCCGAGCACCGATCCCGGATCTGACGGACCCACTCTAGCCGCATGAGGCGGGCGCTCGGGCCGGACTCGCCGCCGACGATCACCCAGTCGATGCCGTCCAGCGGCAGGTTCGGGATCGGCCCAAGCAGCGGCTCGACCGAGAGGAACTTGATCGAAGCGTGCGTACGGCGCAGTTCGGCGATGCGCTGCAGCACGGACGCGTCCTCCACGCTCGTGCCCATCCAGATGTTCGGCGTCCAGTTGAGGAGCGGCGAGAACTCCGCCGCGATGCGCGGCCGCTTAGTTAGGATTTGAAACGTGTGCTGCGGGCAGCCGTTCATCGTCTCGAAGACGCGCCGCACGAAGTCGAACGGCACCTCTTCGTGAAACAGGTCGCTCATCGAGTTCACAAAGATCGTGCGTGGCAGCTTCCAACCCAGCGGGTCATTCAGCGCGGCGTAGTCCAAGAAGACCGTCCCGTTCCAGCGGCCGCGGCCGTTGATCACGTGCAGATAGTTCGCCGCGCGCCCCGCTGAATCCCCGCGCCCAAGCGCGGCGCGCGCGATCGCGGCAAGGCGTTTCGCCATTCGCTCCGCATAGCAGTGGGCGCAACCCGGGCTGACCTTGCGGCAGCCGACGACGGGGTTCCACGTGGCCTGCGTCCACTCAATTCGCGACAACTGAGCCATGGCGCGACTCCAGGCCGTACGTCTACCCTAACATACTCCGTACGTCAAGACCTGACGCGGGCGGCATTTGCCGGCAGCCTACCCGTTCGGCAGGCTCTGGCGCAGACATGGCATCCGGGAGTCCACGAGCAAGTTTCCAAGAAGCTGCTGGGCGAGGTCGTGAGAGCCGCGCCATCGTCAACGGCGACGACGTTGTCGGGGCCGACACGACGCCGCACGGATCGTGGCTACGGCCCGTCGCTCCACTCGGCGGCCTGGGCGGGACGGCCCCAAGCTTCGTAGAGCCGGACCAGGCGCGCCCGCGCCTCGCGGCGGCGGGTTTCTGGCGTTTCCGGGTTGTCGCGCAGTCCCTGGTAGCCCCGCAGCGCCAGCGGCTCGGCCTCTTCGAAGTGGCCCAGCCCGGTCAGCGCCGCGCCGAGCAGGCTCAGCGTATTGGCCGTGAGCCAGTGGTCGCCGCCGAGTCGGCGCTGACGGATTTCGAGGCACTCGCGCAGCGCCGTCTCGGCCTCGGCAAACTGCTGTGCGTCGATGAGCAGCGCGCCGTGCAGCGCCAGCGCGACGGCAATCTCCGAATGCCCCTCCGGCCAGCTTGCTCGGCGGCGGGCCAGCACGTCCCGCATCAAGTCCAGCGCACCGTCGAGGTCGCCGGACTGCCGGAGCAGCTCCGCCAGGCCCTCCTCCAGTTCGGCCCGCGGGCGGGACTCGCCCGGCGGGAGTTGCGCGACGGCCTGGCGCTGCGTCTGGATCGCGCGGTCGAGCTGCCCGTTCATGCTCAACGCCTGCGCCAGGGTGTCGAGTTGCGCAACGCCGCCGGCGGCCTCGACCGCCCGCTCGGCGGCCGACAAGGCGGCGACGGGGTCGCGCAGGTCTTCCGGCTCGCAGGTCAGCAGCAGGCGGGCGTACCGGTTCAGCGCGGCGGGCGTGGCGTCCGGCCGTTGAGCGATCTGCTGCCAGCGCTCGATCACGTCGCCGACGAACGAACGCAGCTCATCCGGTTTCTGCCGGATGCGCAGCGTGTCGCGCAGGTAATCGACCACGCGGATCGTCTCGGCGTGATCCTCGCCGAGCAGGCCGCGGCGTGTCTCGACGACCTGCCAGAGCAGCGCTTCGAGCTCGTCCAGGCGGCCGAGCCCCTTCAGCATGTTGGCCAGGTTGTTCTCACCGACGAGCGTGTTCTGGTGCACGCGGCCGAGCACGCGACGCTGGATGTCGGCCAGGCGGCGCGTGATCTCGGCGGCCTCCTCACGCCGATCCTGCGACCAGAGCACAAGCGTCAGGCCGTTCAGCGTCGTCAGCGTGTCAGGATGCTCTTCGCCCAGCACGCGCAGCTTGATCTCCAGCGCCCGGCGATGCAGCGCCTCAGCCTCCTCGTACTGCCGCGCCTCGCGCAGCGTCAGCGCCAGGTTGTGCATCACCTTCAGCGTGCTGGGGTGCTCTTCGCCCAAGGCGCGCTGCTGACCGTCGAGCGCCTGGCGTTGCAATCCCTCCGCCTCCGCGTAGCGCCGCATCATCCGCAGCACCACGCCCAGGCTGTTGGCCGCCGTCAGCGTGTCCATATGGTCGGGGCCCAGGACTTGCCGGCCCTCCTGCACGACGCGCCGCAGCAGCGCCTCCGCCTCCTCCAGCTTGTTCTGCTCCAGCAGCGCGAAGCCCAGGTTGTTCTCCAGCTTCAGCCGCCAGACCGCGTCGGGCTCGGCCGCGCGCTCGAGCGCTGCCAGGATGTCGCGGAACAGCGCCTCCGCCTCGGCATAGCGGGATGCAAAGAACACGGCCCGCGCCAGGGCGGTTCGCGCTTCGAGCGTCCGCCGATCGTCCGCGGTGTACGTCGCGGCGCTGAGCTCCGCTGCCCGGCGCAGCATCGACTCGGCCTGGGCGTAGGCGCCGACAGCGATGTAGCTCTCGCCGACGGTCTGGCGCACGGCGGCTTCGATGTCGGGCCGGGCGGGCGCATCGGCGTTCACCTGCGCCGCGGCGCGATCGAGGACTTCGCGGACCGTCACTTCCCGGCCGTGGGTCAGGGCAGGATCGGCGGACGTCAGCAGCGTGCGGAGAAAGTCCGTGACGGCTTGTGCCTTGGCCGCCTCATCCCGCGCGGTGTGCTCGTTGCCTTCTGCCAGGGCTCGCAAGCGGGCCTGCTGGTCGCGGGCCGTCCGCGCGTCGTCGCGCTGCTGCGCCGCCTGTTGCCAGAAGAAGGCCGACGCGAGGAACCCGGCCGTGACCACGAGAACAAAGCCAACGGCGACGGCGACCGGCAGACGGTGCCGGCGGAACTGCTTGCGGAGCACGTACGCGATCGAGTCGCGCTTGGCCTCGATCGCCTCGCCGGCCAGGTAGTTGCGGATGTCGCGGGCCAGCTCGCCGGCGCTCTGGTAGCGCCGCTCGCGCTCCTTGGCCAGGCACTTGAGCGCGATGGTTTCGAGTTCGTCGTTGACGCTCGGGCAGAGCGTGCGGGGCCGAGGCGGCTCCGCGTGCTGGATGCGCTCGAGCACCTGACGAATGCCGCCGGTTGCGGGATGCGGCAGGCAGCCTGTGAGCGTCTGGTACAGGATGACGCCCAGGGAGTACACGTCGCTGCGAATGTCGATCTGATCCGGCCGGCCGGCGGCCTGCTCGGGGGCCGCCCACGGCAGCGAGCCGACGAACTGGCCAGTCTGCGTCATGGCCGCGTCCGACGAGCCGCCGGCCTCCTCGCCCTGCACCAGCTTGGCCAGGCCGAAGTCCAGCACGTGCGGCTCGCCCTTCTCGTCCACGCGGATGTTGGCGGGCTTGAGGTCGCGGTGGATCACGCCCCGCAGATGCGCCGCGTGGACCGCCTCGCAGACCGTGGCAAACAGCCGCAGCGCCGCAGCCGTGTCTTCTCCGCTCTTCCGCCGCTGAGGCACGAACTCGTCGAGCGGCTGGCCGGCGATATAGTCCATCACCAGGTAGGCGTACTCGCCGACCACACCACTGTCGTGCACCGTAACGATGTTGGGGTGCCGCAGTTGGGCCAGGATCTGCGCCTCGCGCTCGAAGCGGAAGCGCTCGTAAGCGCTGGCGTGCACGCCGGCGCGCAGCACCTTGATCGCCACCTCGCGCCGCGTGGCCCGATGCACCCCGCGGTACACCACCCCCTGCCCGCCGCGATGAACCTCGCCCGTGATCTCGTATCCCGGGAACTCGGCGCTTCTGGGTGGGGCAACCGGGGGGGACAGCGCCACGCGCTGCGAAGAGCCGACGCCTGTCGGGGCGTCGCTCTGGCGGCGCCGCAAAGCGTCCGCCTGCCGCTGCGCGGCCCGGATCAGGCGCTCGTCGGCGGAAACTGCCGGTCCTGAATCGTTCATATGCGGACCGCGTCTCGAGGAACTCGGACGTACGCCTTTGCGTGCCGGCCGTCGCGTGCGAACGTCGTCCCCAGGAGCGAAGCGAAGAGGGATCTGGCCCCGCGGCTCAGCACGCTGTGGTTCGTGACAAGATTCCTCCTCGCTTCGCTCGTCGGAATGACGAACGGAGCGTACAGGCCTATATGCTAAGCGTCGGAGCCGGGGCGCTCTTCACGCCGACCGGCTGAAGAAATCCGACTCCGGCCCCAGCAGGTCGCGCAGCCGATCGTGGGCCCGCGCCCGCAGCATGTGCATGGCCCCCGTCGAGCGGCCCAGCAGCTCCGCTACCTCCTCCGCGGACCGGCCCTCCAGGTCGTACAGACGCACGGCACGGGCATAGTCCTCAGGCAGGCCGTCGAGCGCGGCATCCAGGGCGCGAGCAGTCTCCTCCAGCCCGACTTGCCGGCTTGGGGTCGTGCTGGTGACGCCAAGCTGGGCGACCAACCCGACGAGCGATTCCTCGCGCGACGGCATGTGTACCCGCCGGTCGGGCGGCGGCCGCTTGGCGCGCTCCAGTGCCCGCGCCGCGTCGCGCAGGTTGTTCTCGGCGATCCGCCGCAGCCAGGCCAGGAACGCCGCCATCCCGTCCGGCTCGAAACGCCGGATTCGAAGGAACGCCTCCAGGTACGTCACCTGCATCACGTCGTCAGCGTCCACCACGGACTGCCAGCGCGGGTCGATCTGCAGTTCCCGTCGCACCAGCGGCCCGAAGCGGCGCAGCAACTCCGCCAGCGCCTCGCTCTCGCCCGCGACCGCCTGTTCCAGGAGGGCGTCGTCTGCGGCTTCCACCGGCGGAACTCCGTCTCCCGGGGGCCGGGAGTATCCCCTGATCGCATTCTACGGTCGTACCGGCGACATGGAAGCGTCCTGGTAAACGTCGCCTCAGCGCGTGAATCGGGCCGAACGTCTGACGCTTCACAAGTAGGCCGGAGGTGTATCCGGCGGCAGGAGTACCATGCAAGTGGCCCCACCCATGCCGGAACTGGTTGATGACCGGGAAGCGAACGCAGCTCCGGCGGGGCCCGCGGGGCCGCCGGTCAACGGCCACACGCCGCGGCCTGAGCCTGGGGAGCGTCTCCCGCGCGCCGAGCCGCGGCCGCTATCGGACCCGCCCGCGCCGGTGTCGGTGGATACCGAGGACAACCGCCGTCTGGCGCGGGAGGCGGACTTCACCTTTGTAGTCGAGGCAGGCGACTCCGGCGAGTTGAAGGTCACGGAGTTCTCGGGCACCGAGGGTATCAGCGAACTCTACTGTTTCCGCGTCGAACTGTGCGCGGACGACGACCACCTTGACCTGGCGGCGATGCTCGGCCAGCCCTGTCGGCTCGAGATTGCCAGACGCGACGGCGGTGAGCCGGTCCGCTACGTGCACGGGATGGTGCGGCGTTTCGAGCGGACGGGCGCCGGCTCGGGGCTGACGCACTACGCGGCCGAGATCGTGCCCGTGCACTGGTATCTCACGAAGCAGCATCGCTGCCGCATCTTCCAGCAGCACAACTGTCCGGACATGAGCGTACCGGGCATCGTGGCCAAGGTATTCGCCGAGGCCGGGCTGCCGCAGGACAGCTACCGCGTCGAACTGCGGGACACGTATGAGCCGCGCGAGTACGTCGTCCAGTACCGCGAGAGCGACCTCCACTTCATCTCGCGCCTGATGGAAGAGGAAGGCATCTTCTACTACTTCGAGCACACGGCGGACGGGCATCGCATGGTCATCGCGGACCGTTCGGCCGCGTGCCCGATCGACGCGACCGCCTCCGAAGCCGTCTTCCGCCAGTCGACCGGGCTGGCCGGCGACGCCGAGCACGTGTACGAGCTGCGCGACCGCTGCCAGATTCAGACGGGGTCCGTCACGCTGGACGACTTCGACTTCAAGCGGCCGCCGCTGGACCTCCAGACCCACGCCGTGGCCGAGCGCTTCACGGCCCTCGAGCTGAGCGACTACCCCGGGCGCTACCTCGATCGGCCGTTGGGCGAGCGCTACGCCCGCATTCGGTTGGAAGAGGAACAGTGCGCGCGGCGCGTGCTGAACCTGCGGGCCAACGCGCGGACGTTCCGGCCGGGCTACCGCTTCACGCTGGCCGAGCACGCGCTCGAGGCCCTGAACCGCGAGTACCTCGTCACGCGAATCGAGCACCGCGGGCGGCAATCGCAAAGCGGGCAGGAGGAGGTCGTCGGCAACGTCCCCGAGCAATCGTACGATGCCAAGGCGACCGTCCTGCCTTCGGACATCGTCTATCGCCCGCCGTGCGTCACGCCCCGCCCGGCGGTGCAGGGCAGCCAAACGGCCATCGTGGTCGGGCCGCAGGATGAAGAGATCTACACCGACGCGTACGGGCGGGTGAAGGTGCAGTTCCACTGGGACCGCGCCGGCGCGTACGACGAGCACAGTTCGTGCTGGATTCGCGTCAGCCAGGGGCTGGCCGGCGGGCAGTACGGCATGCAGTTCCTGCCGCGCGTCGGGCAGGAAGTGATCGTGGACTTCCTGGAGGGCAATCCGGACTGCCCGATCATCACCGGCCGCGTCTACAACAACGACCACATGCCGCCGTACAAGCTCCCGGAAGAGAAGACGCGCAGCGGCATCAAGACGCGCAGCACGAAGGGCGGCGGCGGGGCGAACGAAATCCGCTTCGAGGACGCCAAGGGCAAGGAGCAGCTCTTCCTGCACGCGTCGCGCGACATGCACGTGCGCGTCAAGCACGACCAGGTGGAGACGGTCGAGAGCTGCCGGCACGCGACCGTGTGCGGCAACGAGTACGAGCTGGTTGGGAAATCGCGGCATACGCACGTCAAGCTCGACTTGAATGAGGCGGTCGACGGCAGCATCTCGCTCAAGGTGGGCGCCGACGTGGGCGAGGAAATCGCCGGCAGCCACAGCGAGACCGTCGCCAACCGGCACTACCTGAAGGCCGGGCAGAGCGTGGTGATTGAGGCCGGCGCCGAGCTGACGCTCAAGGTCGGCGGCAACTTCGTCAAGATCGACGCCGGCGGAATCACCATCCTGGGAAAGATGGTGGACATCAACAGCGGCGGCAGCAGTGGCCAGGGCACGGCCGTAACGCTCGAGGAGGCGGAGACCCCCGCCCCCGCCGACAAGACCGAGCCCGGCCACGACACGCGCTACGGTGCAGAACCGGTCGACGGCGGCGCTAACCCGGACGAGGAAGAAAAAAGGACCTCATGGATCGAGCTCGCGATGGTGGACGAGCTCGGCCGGCCGTGGCCCGGCGAGCCGTACGAGATTAAGACGCCGGACGGCAAGCTGCTGCACGGCTCGCTCGACAAGAACGGATTGGCGCACGTCGAGCTGCGCGAGCCGGGGACGTGCGAGATCTGCTTCCCGAACATCGATGCCGCCGCATGGGAGAAAGTCTGATGCCCGACACCAACGGCCAACCTCCACCGGATGATTTCGCCGTGCGCCTTGCGCAACTGATGGGTAAGCCGGCGCGGGCGCCGTCCTCGGGCTCGAACGGCGCGGCGCAGGCCGCACCGTCGCACGCCTCTGGGCAGCTCGGCGCCCTGGCCGGCGGCTTGCCCGGGACCGCGGACGGCCAGCCGGCCGGCGTTGCAGGGGCGACGGCCGGTACGGCGGGCGCGGCGACAGCTTCGCAGGCCGCGCCGCAGCCCTCCCAGGCGCGACAGGAGCAACGCCCATCAAAGGAAAGGCCTGAGCCCGCGCCGGGCCGCGGCCCGGTCGGCAGCGGCGAGCACGTGGTCGAGCAGGGCGAGTGCGTCGCCAGCATTGCCAAGGAGACCGGGCACTTCTGGCAAACGATCTGGGACGACCCGGCCAACGCCGACCTGCGCGAGGCGCGAGAGGATCCCTACATCCTCCTTCCCGGCGACCGCGTGCACGTCCCGCCGCTGCGGAAAAAATGGGAGACGGGCCAGAGCGAAATGCGGCACCGTTTCGTGCGCAAGGGGCAGCCGGAGGTGTTCCGCGTGCGCGTCCTGCGGGACGGCGAGCCGCGCGGCAACGAGCCGTACACGCTCGACGTCGACGGCACGGTGCACGAGGGTACCACCGACGCGGACGGCAAGCTGAGCTGCGCGATCGCGGCCAACGCGCGACGGGCGAAGCTGTGCGTGGGCGCCGAGTCGGACGTGGACGAATACTGCTTCCGGCTCGGGGCCATTGACCCGATTGACGAATTGAGCGGCGTGCAGGGCCGCCTCAACAATCTCGGCTTCGATTGCGGCCCGGCGGACGGAAAGTGGGGTCCGCACACGGAAAGAGCGCTGAAAGCGTACCAGGGTCGGCGTAAACTGCCCGTTACGGGCCAGCCCGACGAGGCGACGCGAGCGAAACTCCTGGAAGACTTCGGCTCCTGATCCGACGCCGCGCGCGGAGAGGTTCAATGTCCGATTCACCGAACGAGACGCCTGCGCCGGGTTTCGACGCCCGCAACGAACTCGAAAAACGCGGGCCGGTGCTGCCGAAGCGCCGCCCAGACGACATTACGATGGGCGTGCCCACGAATGCCGATCGCGAGCGCGACGATTCGGCCGCCCGTCACGTCCCGAACACCGTGGATCGCTCCAGTTACGTGCCTGCGCGCATTCTGTGGCCGGCGCTGGGGTTTCCGGCGGTGATCGCACCGAACGGCAGCGAGACCGCCGAACCTGCGCGGCGAATCTGCCTGCTGATCCTGTGTGATCGCGACCCCAAGCGGCGCCCGCTGTCGAAATTGGACGTGGCCAGGCACCTGCGCATCGTGCCGTGGGCCGAGCAGCACAAGCGCTGGCTGCCGACCCACGAGAAGGGTGGGAAAAACGCGTTCCGGGAGGAAGACATCAGTGTCACCCGGCCGAAGCTGGTCCACGATGGGACGATCGAAGAGTCGCAATTCTGGAAGGACGTTCGGAAGGTCGCGCACAAGCTGGGATTCGGCTCGCCCGCACTGACGGAGCTGTGGATGTTCGCGGGCGCGCCCGACCCGCAGTTGGAGGCGCTGGACATCAGCGACGCCGAGAACGGCGTCCGCG
>Ga0209172_10001513_pt1 | contig 48612 bp, 45 predicted proteins | sample LarsenN4metaG_FD_184113 | JGI IMG/M metagenome (GOLD analysis project Ga0209172, IMG submission 184113) | Hot spring sediment bacterial and archeal communities from British Columbia, Canada, to study Microbial Dark Matter (Phase II) - Larsen... ... | reverse complement strand
GCCAGTGCGCCGGCACCAACTGGGTCGGTCTGCTCGTGGGCGCCAACAGCTACATCAAGGACAACCCGCAGTGCCCCGGCGACGCCGCCACCAACGACACCGACTACAGCTACGCCGTCGCGACCACGCAGGTCACCGACACCGGCGACGCTGCTCACCCGCACTACTAGGATTCACAGCGTCCGGCTGAGCCGGACGATTCTGCGAGGCCCGGTGGGACTTCCACCGGGCCTCGCTGCGTCTGCCCGACTGGCCGGTCTGCCCTATACTGCGTACAGGTGTAGACCGAAAGGAGCCCGCGTTGCCCGCTGTCGCGCTTGCGGTACTGGTGTTCATACTCGGACTCGCCTTCGGTAGCTTCGCGAACGTCGTCATCTGGCGACTCCCAAAGGGAGAGTCGCTCTCGAGCCCTCCTTCACGCTGCCCCGCTTGTGAGACCCCCATCCGTTGGTTCGACAACATCCCGGTTGTGAGCTGGCTCGTGCTCAGGGGGCGATGCAGGGCTTGCGGTGTGGCGATCTCGGCCAGGTATCCGATCGTCGAGCTGCTGTCGGGCCTGCTGTGGCTGCTCGCATGGGGTGTCTTTGGGCTGACGTGGAAGCTGCCGGTGGCGATCGCGCTGTACTACCTGCTGCTGGTGTTGTCGGCCATTGACCTGGACACCTTCCGCCTGCCCAACACGCTGGTGGCGCTCATGGCGGCCGTCGGATTCACTGCAGCGGTGGCCAGTCAGCTCGGACTGGTTGATGCCGCCCCCCTGATCGGCGGCGACTTGTGGGGCTGGCCGCTCGCGTCGGCCGTGCTCGGTGCGCTGGCGGGTTCCGGGCTTGCCTGGGGAATCGCGGCGGCCTACTCTGCGGCGCGCGGTGCGCAGGGCCTGGGAATGGGTGACGTCAAGCTGCTTGCTGCGATGGGGCCGTTCGTCGGCCTCTACACGGTCATGGTCCTGTTTCTCGGCAGCATACTCGGCACGGTCGGCGCGCTTGCGTTTTCGCGGCCCGGCGCCGATGGACTGAAGCGCAAGATACCGTTCGGTCCGGCACTTGCTGTTGCGTGTGTGCTGGTGACGGTGTTGGGCGAACCCGTGTGGGCATGGTACCTGGGCATCGTGATGCCCTGAGTGCAGCGAGGGATACGTGTGTCGGAAATCACAGTTTCTGCTCCGTTCGCCTAAAGACCCGTTCAGGGTTGCCGATAGTTGATGTGTAGGCGACTGCGCGCTGGGGCGCCGTCGCGTCGGTACGAGGTGGAATCATGGGACGGACAATCGCAGTGCGTCGGGATGACGGCTTCTCAGTCGTCGAGGTCGTCGTTGCCGCTGCCATCCTGTTCTTCGTGCTGACGGCGGTCGTCGGTCTGGTGGGCGTTTCGAGCGCCATGACGGTACAGGCCAAACAGAAGAGTGTGCTCACCAATGCCGTCGCGTCGTACGTCGATGAGGTACGCGCCTATTCTTGGGAGGATATCGCCGCCACCGACTCCGATGGCGACTCGGTCTTCGTGCCCGCATCCTCCACTCGAGTCGTCGAGGGAGTGACCGTCACCTTTGCGACCTCCGTCGAGAACCGGCAGGTCCTCGGCGACGAGTACATGAAGAACCTCAGAATCACGGCGACCGCGGTGCTGGGCGGACAGACCCAGACCTACACCACCAGGGTCGCCATCCGCAATCCGAGCTTCAACCGGACACTGTCGGTCGATCCGGACGTGCCGACCATCACGTTTGAGAGCGGCACGCCCGAGGAGAACGAGGTCCTCTACGTGAACAGCCGGCTTGCCGGCGGCGTGATTCGGATCCGTACTCGCGCCGAGAGTCCTGTCGGCACCGTCACCCAGGTCCGCTACGAGGTCGCCGGGCGTCTGCTGCGCGATCAGCTGGGCGGCGGCGGCAACGACGCGCTCTTCGAGCCGAACCCACCTGTTGCGACCGTGGCCAACGAGAGCTACTGGGACACGCGTCAGGATGGTGTCCTCGACGGCCTGCAGACCATCGTCGCCACGGTGGAGGATGACCAAGGTCGTGCAGGTAACGTGCGCAGGCAGTACATCATCGACAACTTCTCTCCGCTGACCCCGGGTACACCGACGCTGGCTCCTACCGGTTCCAGGACGCTGGGCGCACAGTGGCCAGCGGCCCGCGACGGAGGCACGGACGCCGCGCCCTTCTTCGCATCGCAGTACCAATGGGAGCTCTCCAAGGACTCGACCGTTGGGATCACGCCTCTTGGGTCGTGGCCCCGTGTCGCATCCTCGATCGTGCCGGCGGGCGCAACGTATCTGGAGGCGGTGCAGGCAGGCGGATCGTTCGCGGCCAACGTCTCCGCACCTGCGACGGTCACGCCCTTCGGCCGATACTGGCTGCGGGTCACGTCGGGTAGCCCGCGAGGCATCGGAACGGCCTACTCCGACTCGGCGGTCGTCGTGACAAGGCCGGAGATCTACTGCCTCAACACGCCCGCACCGTTCAACTTCGTGAGCAGCGTTGCCACTACCACGATCAAGTCCACGGGTAACCCGAAGTACTGTGACTACACGGTCACGTTGTTCATCAGCAAGCCGAGCTTCCCGACGAGCGCACTCTCCGTCGCCAACATCCAGTACTCCACGGACAATGTGACCTGGGTCAACGTCGTGCCGGGAGGCCGCACCTCGATCTCCGCGCCCGTCACGACCGATGCGCGCTTCCTGCAGCAGTCCTTCGTCTACAGCGAGAGCGGTAGCACGGCGCGGCAACTGTACTTCCGTGCGCTGGTCAACGTCACACCTACCGGCGGTACCGCGGTGACACTGCCGACCAACTCGGTCGGACGGACCGCGACGACCACCGGCACCAAGGTCAATCTCGACCCGTATGGATTCCAGCCATGATGAACAGATTGCGCTCAGACGAAGGGCTGTCGCTCGCCGAGCTCATGGTCGTCATCATGATCATGGGGTTCGTGATCGGCGCGGCGTACATGGCCCTGAGCTTCAACTACCGCGCGCTGGCGGTCGCCGAGACGCAGGCGCAGTTCGCCAACAGCGTGTCCGCGCCGCTGGACGTCATGGACGGCAGCTTCTCTCAGAACACGCTGCTCACGGGTGCGTCGCCGCTTGACCAGTACGTGGCCACGGTGCGACTGCCCGTGGACTACACGTCCCAGGTCCAGGAGCGGGTCTACACCGCGGGCACCGACGGGCGGCTGACCGAACAGGTCTGGATCATCAACGGCCTCAACAGGTCGCTTTCGGAGACCAAAGTCTGGACCACGACCAACGCCAACCGTGCATTGAACAGGCCGATGTTCCGCTACTACAACGGGAGTGCCGCTGCGACGAATGCCGCTCTCGCCGACAGCGTCGTAGTCGACGTGTGGACCGTGAGCAACGGCAAGCAGTTCCACGACTCGCGCCGGATCTTCTTCCGGAATCGATAGGTGAGGGGCAGTGTGATGGACATCTCTGTCAGGACGGGCGCTCGCGAGGACGGTTTCGCACTGGTTCTCGTGCTGGGTGTCATTGCCGTGATCACGGCCGTCTCGGTCACCGGCTACGCGGTGGCGTCCCAGACCCTGCATAACTCTACCCGCGTGAGTAACCAGAATCTCGCCTATCAAGCGGCCTCGACCGGTCTCGAGTCCGAGATCTCCTTCTTCAACCCGCAGAACATGGCGCAGTACCCCAAGGTCGCGAACCTCAACGGCACCGACAGCTACGAGGTTGACGTCGAAGACATAGGCGGGGGCGTCTATGAGATGAGCTCGCGCGGCCTGTCCAACGGGCAGCAAGAGACCGTTGTGACGCGCTTCCAGTACCTGGACCTGTGGGATATGAACATCTCAGGCGGTGACCAGTCGGCGGTCGGCGTGCGCAACGGCTTCAACGGCAACTCGACCGTCATCGGAGCGTTGTACGTGAACGGCAACATCGACTGGGGCGCCAACGGTCGCATGTGGGGCGGACCGGTGTTCGTCAAAGACGGAACCTGGAGCGGCTCGGGCAATGGGCAGGTGGGCGATACGACGAATCGCGTACCCGCGTACGGCCCCGTGCCCAGCGACAACAGCCGCTACTTCACGGATCTGCGCGGATCCGCTCCCGAGCTTGAGGTGCCGACGCTGTCGGATGCCAACATGGCGGCGTATCTGACCAAGGCGCAGCAGACCGCGACCCGATTCCCGAGGACGACTCCCTTGAGCGGGACCCAGCCTGCCAATCAGGATGCGACGTACTACACGGTGTTCAACGGCAGCACGACGTTCAACTCTGCCTTCGGTGATCCCACCGTGGGCACGGGCGATGCGATCGCCGTGAGCGGCAACACCCTCTACATCCAAGACGGCGCGGTCGTGTACGTGAACGGTATCGCCACCTTCGGCAGCAACATCCAGTACTACTACGGCAACGGCATCATCGTCGCCAAGGACGGGTTCGTCCTCAATGGCGACCTCAAGCCGGCCAACGGGCTGTCCGAGGTCCTCTACGGGAACACGGTTCCCAAGATGGACGCGCGTGACTGCCTCGGCCTGTTGACCCAAGGTGACGTTGAGGCCCATGGGAACTGGCTGTGTGCAGCGGTGTTCATGAACGGCAACTACATCGTCGGAAGCAGCGACCACAACAACTTCCGTGGCTCCATCATCTGCAACAGCCTCGATATCCAGACGACGAACACGCTGCTTTGCACCCAGCCCGGACTCTCCGGTCTGTTCGCGAATGGCGGTCAGGATATGCCTCAGCTATCGGGTTTCACGGCACGAAGTGACTGGATTCGCCGTTAGCACCCTGTAACTTGTTGACAAGCGGTGGTGTGGTATTCTTCTGGATGGACCATCGCAGCAGCAGTAGACCTAGCACACGACGCAGCAGTGATCGAGGGAGGACGCGTTGGCTCCGCTTTCCTTTGGCGCCGCGCCACCGCCGGTTGGACTCGACATCGGGACCGACCACATACGCGCGGCCCAGCTCAAGCCTTCAGGCGCAGGGGCGTCTCTGACCAACTATGGCAGAGTCACGATGCCGTTCGGCGCCGTCGTCGAGGGCGAGATCGTAGACGCCGAATCGGTCGCCCAGGCGATCAAGGAACTGTGGCGACAGGCCGGCATCCGCTCCAAGGACGTCGCCATCGGAGTCTCGAACCAGAAGGTAGTGGTTCGACTGATCGATCTGCCGTTCATGGAGAAGGACGAGCTCGCCGGCGCCATCCAGTATCAGGCCCAGGACTACATCCCGATTCCCGTCGAAGAGGCCATCCTCTCGTACGAGACCATCGGTGACTACATGACCCCCGCAGACGAACACATGATGGAAGTGCTGCTCGTCGCCGCCCAGCGCGACATGATCGATGGCGCTGTCCGCGCGGTCGAGCTCGCCGGTCTCAAGCTCGCGCAGATCGACGTGACCGCGTTCGCGCTGGTGCGCTCGCTCCTTGGGCGCAGCTCGTTCTTGTTTGAGGACGAAGGAGACGCACCGGGTGAGGCGACCGGCCTGATCCACATCACGTCGGGCCTGACCAATATCGCGGTCGTCGAGCGGGGAGTGCCCCGTTTCACCCGTGTCTCGGCACTCGGGGGCAACCAGTTCTCGCAGTCGATCGCCAACGTCTTGAACCTCACGTTCGACGAGGCCGAGGATCTCAAGATCCGCGCGGGGCTCCCGAATCTCGATGGGTCGCCCACGCCCACGCCTCCCGGCCTCGATGCCGAGGTCGTGAGGGTCGCACAGGAGGCACTCGAGCGCGAGGCGAACAAGTTCATCGCTGAGGTCCGTCGCTCGCTTGACTACTACCTGACGCAGGCCACTCAAGTGCGCACCATCAAGAGGATCATCCTCACCGGGAGCGGCGCTCAGCTTCGCAGTCTGCCGAACTACCTAGAGCGAGGTCTCCAGACGGAGGTAACCCTCGGCGACCCGCTCGTCCGCATCAACGCAAGCGGTTCCACGGAGCAGAACGTGCTCGCCGACAGGATGGGCTGTGCGGCCGCTATCGGCCTGGCCCTAGGGGGTGTGGACTAGATGGTCCGCATCAACCTGCTACCCGCAGAGATTCTCGAGCGCCGCCGCTGGGAGCGCTACTACCCGTGGGTCTTCCTCGTCGGTGGCGTGCTGCTCGTCGTCCTGCTCGCCACGTGGGGCTTCCAGCAGCTGCTCATCGCGCAGGCGAACGCCGAGCTTCAGCAGACCAAGCAGAATGTCACCAACCTTCAGGCGCAGGCCGAGGCGTTCAAGGTCTTCGAACTCAAGGAGACCGAACTGACCCAGCGTGCACAGGTGGCGTCCTCGGCACGTGTGGCCGAGATCAACATGGGTGTCCTGGCCGAGGAGATCTCACTGGTGCTTCCTGAGGAGATGTGGGCAGAGAAGCTTGTGCTCAACGAGCTGACCGGCGCGCAGCTGACGGCTTGGACCCCGGACACCGTGGTCGGCAAGTACACCCCCGGTACGCAGGTGACGAGCCTTCAGAACGGCTACAAGTCGATCGCCGCGATGCTCGTCAGGCTCAACTCGCTCGACAGCCTCTTCGACGTCTGGCTTGCCAAGGCCGAAACGGCGTCTTACCAGTTCGACGTCGAGAGTGGACAGAAGCAGGCCATACGCCTGGAGTCCACGGCGAAGATATCCACAGCCACTCCTGCCCCGCCTAGTGCATCGAGTGGACAGTAGGTGATGAGATGAAACTATCGCCTCGAAACACACTGATCATCACTGCCGTGGGCGTCTTCGTTGTGCTCCTGCTGGTGGGCGCCCTGCTGGTCTACCCGACGTTCGGCGCATTGGCGGACCTCCGGGGACAGATCGATGGCGAGCTGACCAAGGAGAGCCAGGCTCGGACGCTTCTCGAGCAGCGACGCGCGATAAAGGACCGCGCCGTCATGACGGACGCCGCGTACCTGCAGCTCTTGCAGTCGGTCCCCGAGAGCCCCGAGCTCCCTTCGCTCATCGTTGAACTGCAGGACCTGGCCTACGAGAGTGACGTCGAAGTGCGATCGATGACTCCTCTGACGGTGGTCAAGCCCGCGGGCGCTGCATACGTCGAGATCCCGATGGACGTGGTCGTGTGGGGTGACTGGCAAAGCACGGTCGACTACATGCAGGCCATGGTCAAGCTCAGTCGCTACATCCGGGTGACCGAGGTCACCGCGGAGTTGCTGACCAAGTCGGAGCGCGAGTCCGCTGTCCAGATCGGCGACAAGCAGGTCAAGGACTTCGAGGTCTACGCGCCTCGCACGATGATCAAGCTCAAGGCGTACGTGATCGAACCGACGGCCGGCGGCGGGGATGCGTCCGGTGCAGTGCCTGCACCTGCGACGCCTGCCCCGGCTCAGTGATGACGGGGAGCACCAGTGGTCGATAACATGAACACTGCGCCGGTCACCGAGGTCGAGGTCGATTCGGGCACGGCGCCGCAGTCCGGGATGGCAGGGTTTCTCGGCTCGACGACCGGACGCATCATACTTGGTGCGGTCGCGGTCCTCGTCATCCTTGGCGCTGCCGCTGCCATCTTCCTGACCTTCTTCTCGGGGACGGGCACCACTGGCTCAACGCCGCCGGTGACCCCGCCGCCTGCCGCGCCTTCGACGGCGCCGCCCAGCGAGGTCGAGTCTCCGACGGTGCGCAATCCCGTGCCGCTTCAGGACACGTTCACGTTCCGCAACATCTTCCGACCCACGATCAGCCCTCCGGGCACCGAGACCGCGGACGCGGGCGACGGTGCGTCGGGTGATACGAGCGGTACCGGAAGCGGGACCGTGTCGTATCCGGACAACACCCTCGTCCTGCTGAGCATCAAGACCGTTGATGGCGAGCCCGTGGGTACGTTCTACTGGAACGGAACCGAGTACACCGCCGGCGAAGGCGACCGGCTCGGGGACACCCCGTGGCGTGTCATCGAGATCAGCGGGAACTCCGCTGTCATGCAGTACGGAGACACCAGGGTCACGCTCTCGGTGGGGCAGGGGCTGTCGAAGTAGCTCCGCTTTCCGCGGTCGAGGCGGCGCTTTGCTAGAATCTGCGCACTCGACGGACCTGCGGAAAGGGGCTCGACATGCACTACATCACTGCCGGTGAGTCCCACGGCCGCGCACTCACCGCCGTTGTGACGGGTGTCCCGGCCGGTATCCCCGTCGACCCGACTTTGATCGATGCCGACCTTGCACGCCGCCAGTCCGGTTATGGTCGCGGCGGGCGGCAGCGCATCGAGACCGACCGCGTCACCCTGTTGTCCGGGGTCCGATTCGGCCGGACTATCGGCTCGCCGATCTCGCTCGCCGTGGCGAACAGGGACTGGGACAACTGGCTCGACGTCATGGCGGTCACCGGCGACAAGCCCGATGGCATCCGTGAGACACATCCGAGGCCCGGTCATGCGGATCTGCCGGGCGTGCTCAAGACCGGCTCGGACGACTGCAGAGACATCCTCGAGCGCGCGAGCGCCCGGGAGACGGCCGCACGGGTCGCGGCAGGTGGAATCGCAAAGGCCCTGCTCGCAGCCGTGGGAGTCGAGGTCTACTCGTACGTCGAGCGCATCGGACCAGTGGCTATGGATCGCCCGGATCGGCCTTGGTCGATCGATCGGGAGGCCGTCGCCGACAGTGATGTGAGCTGTCCGGACCCGAATGTGTCCCATGCGATGCACGAAGCGATCGACGCCGCGCGTGCGGACGGTGAGTCGCTGGGCGGGGTATTCACGGTCGTCGCGACGGGGCTCGTTCCCGGGATTGGCGGCTACGCGGAGGCCGGGCAGCGCCTCGATGCCGCCCTGGCCGCCTGCGTCATGTCCGTTCCTGCGATCAAGGGCATCGAGATCGGTGACGGCTTCGCTTCCGCTGCTCTTCCCGGCAGCCAGGTGCACGACGCTATCGAGCCTGGGGCGGGTCAGCGCTACGCGCGGCACACCAACCGTGCCGGTGGGCTTGAGGGAGGCATGACGAACGGGGAACCGCTGGTCCTCCACGCCGCCATGAAGCCGATTCCGACCCTGATGAGGCCCTTGTCCTCGGTGGATTTGGACTCCGGGGAGACGGTCGACGCGAGCAAGGAGCGCTCGGACGTCTGCGCCGTGCCTGCAGCGGCCGTGGTGGCCGAATCGGAGGTCGCCTTCGCGCTGGCTCGCGCGTATACCGCCAAGTTCGGCGGCGACGCACTCGTCGACATCGTCGCGGCATTGGACGCTTACCGATCCCGGATCGAGCCGTGAGCCCGACCCACGTGTTCCTGGTCGGCTTCATGGGTGCCGGTAAGTCAACGGTCGCCGCTTTGGTGGCCGAGCGGACCGGACTGCCGTGTGTCGACCTCGATCAGCTGATCGAACAGACGGCGGGCACCACCATCGCCGAGATCTTCTCGGCGTCGGGTGAGGACGCGTTCCGCGCGATGGAGACCGAGGCGCTCGCCCGCATCTCAGCCGGGCCGCCCGCGATCGTTGCATGCGGGGGCGGAGTGGTGGTGCGACCAGAGAATCGGCGCCTGCTGCGTGAGGGCGGCTTTGTCGTGTACCTGCAGGTCAGTGCCGGTGAGGCATTGGCCCGCGTGGGCGACACCGGGACGCGGCCGCTGCTCTCGGGGCCAGCGGGTGCGACGGCTGCCACCGCGCTTCTGAGCGCGCGTGAGGGGCTCTACACCAGCGTCAGCGACGTGGTCATCGATACGTGCGGACGATCCGCGGAAATCATCGCAGAAGAGGTCGTTCAATCTCTGAAGGGGGCTGGTCTCCTGTGACGCAAGTCAGGGTCGACGTTCCGGGGGCTGAATACACAGTGAGCATCGGGCGAGGCGACGTTCACTCCGTCGGCGAGCGTCTCCGTGCGCTGACGACGGCCAAGATCGCCGCACTCGTCACCGATCAGACCGTGGGTGACCGCTACGCGCTCGTGGTGGACACCTCGCTTGCGCGTCAGGGCTTCGAAGTCGTCTCGTTCACGGTACCCCCGGGTGAGACCTCCAAGAACTGGTCTGTTGCCGGCGAGCTCCTCGAGTCGTTCGCGGCTCACGGGCTCGGACGCGACAGCGTGGTCGTTGCGCTGGGCGGCGGCGTCGTGGGTGATCTCGCCGGCTTCGTCGCCGCCACGTATCTTCGCGGTGTCGATTTCTACCAGGTCCCGACCACGCTGCTTGCAATGGTCGATTCCTCGGTCGGGGGCAAGACCGCGGTCGATCTGTCGGCGGGCAAGAACTTGGCGGGCGCGTTCAAGCAGCCCTTGGGCGTGCTCGTGGACCCGGCCGTTCTCGATACCCTTCCCGAACCCGAGTGGCAGAGCGGTATGGCCGAGGTGGCCAAGTCGGCGATCTTGGACGCCGGCGACTTCCTCGAATGGATCGAGGCGAACTCCGCTGCGTTGGTGGAACACCAGCCTGCGGCCGTCGAGGAGGCCATTCGGCGCTCGATCGAGTTCAAGGCAGGGGTCGTGGCGCGCGACGAGAAGGAGGAGGGACCGCGAGAGTGCCTGAACTATGGGCATACGCTCGGGCATGCCCTCGAGAAGGTTCTCGGCTACGGCACGATCACGCATGGCTCGGCGGTGGCAGAAGGCATCCGGTTCGCGGCGCGTGTAGCTGTCCAGTGTGCCGGTGCCCTGAAGGCTTTCGCGAAGCGTCAGGACAAGCTGCTGGACGCTCTCGGACTCGAGCCCATCCGCCGGCACGTCCAGCCGATGGAGGTGCTTGCGGCCATGCGCGGCGACAAGAAGGCACGCGAGGGTGCGATCCGGTTCGTCTTGGCGAGTGCGCCGGGCGAGTGGCGGTGCGAGCCCGTCGATGACATCATCATCTCGCAGCATCTGGAGGCGTGGGCTGCTACCAAGCTTGCGCGGCCGGCCGAAGATGGGGAAGGGGAGTGAGATGAGAGTCCTGGTGCTCAACGGGCCTAACCTCAACCTGCTCGGGGAGCGCGAGCCCGAGGTGTACGGGGCGATGCGCCTCTCAGACGTGGAAGCCGCGCTCTCCAGCCTGGCCGACGATCTCGGCGTCGAGGTCGTGATCAGCCAGAGCAACAGCGAAGGGAAGCTGATCGACGCGCTTCACGACGCACGTCACACCTGTGATGCCGTCGTGTTCAATCCCGGTGCCTACACCCACTACTCGTATGCACTGCGTGACGCCGTCTCCTCGATCTCCATCCCGGTCGTCGAGGTCCATCTGTCCAATGTCCACGCCCGCGAGCAGTTCCGCGCGACCAGCGTCATCGCCCCGGCCTGTGCGGGCCAGATCGCCGGCTTCGGTCTCGACAGCTACCTGCTGGGCCTGCGTGCGGCAGTGGACAGGGCCCGGGAGATAGCATGAACGCCGTCGCCCGGGTCGGGCGCTTGAGGAACAGGATCGTCGACGAGGGCCTGTCGGCGATGATCGTGTCCGACCCGGTCAACGTCGCCTACATCACCGGATTCGACGGGGTGTTCGACGCCGAGGATGCGCACGCCGCGGTCGTGTCCGCAGGAAGTGCGGTCCTGTACACGGACTCGCGGTACATCGAGGCGGCCCGGGCCGCGGCGCGCGGCACCGAGTGGCAGGTCAGGCTCGTCTCGGCCAACCTCTATGTCACGTTGACCGAGGATGCGCATGCTGAAGGGATGTCGAGCCTCGCGATCGAGGAGTCGGTCCCGCACGGGCGCTTCCGGTTCATCTCGTCGCGCTTCGACGGCAACATCGAGGCGGTCGACCAGTGGGTCGAGGATCTGCGGGCGGTCAAGGACGCCGAGGAGCTCGAGCGCATCGCGGCCGCGCAACAGCTCACCGATGCCGCTTTTCAGCATGTGCTGTCGCTTCCCGTGTGTGGGATGACCGAGCGCCAGCTCGCGCTGGAGATCGAGTACCGCATGCGCAAGGCCGGCTCCGAAGGAGTCGCGTTTCCCGCCATCGTGGCGTCCGGTCCCAACTCCGCCCTGCCGCACGCTCACCCGACCGACAGGGTGATCGCTCGCGGTGACCTGGTGGTGCTCGACTTCGGCGCTCGCGTCGACGGGTACTGCGCCGACATGACCCGCACGGTGTGCATCGGGGCCGCCGATGAGCGTCAGCGCGAGGTCTACGACGCCGTTCGCGCCGCCAACGAAGCCGGCACCGCTGCGGTGAAGGCCGGCATGCCCGGACAGTCGGTGGACGCCGCAGCACGGGCGGTGCTCGAGTCGCGGGGCCTCGGCGAGGCGTTCGGCCATGGTTTGGGGCACGGGGTCGGGCTGGAGGTGCACGAAGCGCCCGGCGTCGGGCCGCGATCATCGAAGAGTATTCCCGAGGGAAGCGTGATCACCATCGAGCCCGGTGCGTACCTGCCGGGCTTCGGCGGTGTTAGAATCGAGAACTTGGTGGTGGTGGAGAGCGGAGGCGCACGGGTGCTGACGGAGTCCACCACGGACCTGATGGAGCTGTAGCTGACGCCCGGAGCGCACGGGCGCGACGATGAAGGAGTACGGACAGATGCCTGTCACCACCGCGCAGTTCAAGAACGGCATGTGCATCCAGCACGAGGGCAAGCGCTGGGTCATCATCGAGTTCCAGCACGTCAAGCCCGGTAAGGGCGGTGCGTTCGTCCGCACCAAGCTCAAGGAGCTCGAGTCCGGCCGCGTCGTCGACTACACCTTCCGGGCCGGCGAGAAGTTCGATGACGTGCGCGTCGAGACCAAGAAGATGCAGTACCTGTACAACGATGGGACCTCGTTCCACTTCATGGACAACACGTCCTACGAGCAGATCGAGCTTGAGGCCGACTTCGTGGGCGAGGCGGCCAAGTGGCTCAAGGAGAACGATGAGGTCGAGGTCATGACCGCGGATGGCGAGTACATGGGCGTCGAGCCGCCGATGTTCGTGGAGCTCGAGGTCACGGAGACGGACCCGGGCTTCAAGGGCGACACCGTCCAAGGCGGCACCAAGCCGGCGACTCTCGAGACCGGCGCCGTGGTGCAGGTCCCGATGTTCGTCAACACGGGCGACAAGCTCAAGATCGACACGCGTGACGGGCGATACATCACGCGCGTCTAGCTGCGCACAAGCAGTCAAGACTCCTCAGCGGGGTGTGTGATCACCGTGGTGGTCTCCACCTCGCTGTCGGTTATAATCTTCGGACTATGTGGCGCGCCTCGTGCCACCTAGGCCGCTCGCTGTTGACGCAAGGGGATGTGCGATGCGACCTGTTCATATCACCGATACGACGCTTCGGGACGCGCACCAGTCGCTGTGGGCGACGCGCATGGAGATCGGCGACATGCTCCCGATCCTTCCGAAGATGGACGCCGTGGGCTACTGGTCCCTCGAGGTCTGGGGTGGCGCGACGTTCGACGCCTCCTTGCGCTTCTTGGACGAGAACCCGTGGGAGCGGCTCCGCGTCATCAAGGCGCACTGCCCGCGCACGCCGCTGCAGATGCTCCTGCGCGGCCAGAATCTCGTTGGCTACCGTCACTACAGCGATGAGATCGTCGAGCGGTTCGTCCACGCGTCCAAGCGCAACGGCATCGACATCTTCCGCGTCTTCGACGCCCTCAACGACATCCGCAACGTCGAGGTGGCCGCACGTGCGGTCAAAGAGGCCGGCGGTCACTTCGAGGGCGCCATCTCCTACACGGTCTCCCCTGTGCATACGCTGGATGCGTTCATCGATTACGCGATGCAGCTCAAGGAGCTCGGGGCCGATACCATCGCCATCAAGGACATGGCGGGCATGCTCACCCCGTTCAGGACCGAGCGCATGGTCAAGGCGCTGATCGCCGAGGTAGGGCTACCGGTCCACGTGCACTGCCACTACATCGGCGGCATGGCGCCCATGAACTACCTGAAGGCCGCCGAGGCCGGTGCTGAGATCATCGACACCGCGGTCGTCGCATTGGCGTTCGGTAACAGCCAGCCCGCCGTCGAGATGATCGTCGCAGCCCTCAAGGAGTCCGAGTACGACTCCGGACTCGATCTCGATCTCCTGTTCGAGATCGCCGAGTACTGGGAGGACATCCGCTCCAAGAAGGGGCTCAAGCGGGGCATCACGACCCTGCTGTCGATGGAGGTCTTCAGCCATCAGGTACCCGGCGGCATGATGAGCAACCTCGTCAGCCAGCTCGAGCTTCAGAAGGCGGGCGACAGGTTGCCGGACGTTCTGGCTGAGATTCCGAAGGTGCGCGCCGAGGTCGGCTATCCGCCGCTTGTGACGCCGCTTTCGCAGATCGTCGGCACTCAGGCGGTAATCAACGTCCTGACCGGCAAGCGCTGGGCGATCGTGCCGCAGGAGATGAAGGACTACATCAAGGGCCTCTACGGCAAGGCGCCGGGGCCGATGGACAAGGAAGTCGTCGCCAAGGTCCTCGGCGACGTCGAGCCGCTGGCCGCCGATGTGCGCCCGGGCTCGTTGGCCCGCGGCACCTACGCCGAGGCCGAGGCCGAGATCGGAGATCTCGCCAGAAGCGAGGAGGACGTGCTCATGTACGCCCTCTTCCCGAACGAAGCACGCACCTACCTCGAGTCGCATCGCGAGGGCGCCGAGGGAGCGGTCTTCCTCATGGGTGAGGAAGTCCATACCGTCAGAGAGGGAGATCAGGTGGACGTCAATCAGATCCAGGCACTCATCAAGGCCATCGAGGCTTCGGATGTGGCAGAAGTCGTCATCGAGGAGGGGGATAGCAAGGTCGTTTTGCGCAAGGCCGGCGCCATCCCCGCGACCGTCGTGGCCGCCCCTGCCGCCGCCGCACCCGCAGCGCCTGCGGCGCCGACGGCCGAGCAGGCCGCTCCCGCTGCCGACAGCTCGGCTCGTCCCGCGACCTGGAAGAGCGTCACGTCTCCGATGGTCGGCACGTACTACGAGTCGCCCGCGCCCGGTGCTGCCGCATTCGTGCAGGTCGGAACCGAGTTCGCCGAGGGCCAGACGCTGTGCATCGTCGAGGCCATGAAGCTCATGAACGAGATCACGGCCGAGGAGGCCGGTGTGATCCGCGAGATCGCGGTCGCTAACGGCGACGCCCTCGAGTACGGCAGCGTCATCTTCTACTACGAGCCGGCGTAAAGGGGTCCCATCCGTGTTCGAGCGCATTCTGATCGCCAATCGCGGCGAGGTGGCACTGCGCGTCATCCGTGCCGCGCGGGAGATGGGCATCGAGAGCGTCGCGGTCTACTCAGAGGCCGACGCCGACTCGCTGCCGGCCAAGATGGCCGATCGCGCGGTGTGCGTCGGCCCGGCGCCGTCGAGCGCGAGCTACCTGAACATCGCCAACATCATCACCGCCGCCGAGATCACCGGCGCCAACGCCATCCATCCCGGTTACGGGTTCCTTGCCGAGAACGCCGCCTTCGCGCGTGCGGTCGCGGATGCCGGCCTGACCTTCATCGGTCCCTCGCCTGACGCTATCGATCGCATGGGCGACAAGGCGCAGGCACGTTCGACCGCAGCCGCTGCGGGCGTTCCCACGGTGCCCGGCAGTGACGGTCCCGTCGAGACCTATGAGGAGGCGCTCTCCTTCGCCGAGCAGGTCGGATTCCCTGTCCTGATCAAGGCTTCGGCAGGCGGAGGCGGTAAGGGCATGCGGGTCGCGAACGACGCGGCTGAGCTCGAGGCCAACCTCACCGCGGCCAAGACCGAGGCGGCGGCCGCGTTCGGCAACGACACCGTGTATCTCGAGAAGTACCTTTCGCGTCCGCGACACGTCGAGATCCAAGTGCTCGCCGACGACCACGGAAACGCCGTGTACCTGTACGAGCGCGACTGCTCCATCCAACGCCGTCACCAGAAGCTCGTCGAGGAGGCTCCGTCGCCCGCGCTCTCGCCCGAGACCCGTGCCGCGATGGGCGACGCGGCGATCAAGCTGGTGCGTGCGGTCGACTACCGCAACGCAGGCACGATCGAGTTCCTGCTCGACACCGACGGCCGCTTCTACTTCATGGAGATGAACACGCGCGTCCAGGTAGAGCATCCCGTGACCGAGCAGGTCACGGGCGTGGACATCATCAAGGAGCAGATCCGCATCGCCGCTGGCATGCCGATGAAGCACGCGAACCAAGCCGACATCCAGCTCCGTGGCCACGCCATCGAGTTCCGGATCAACGCCGAGGATCCCGCTCACGGCTTCAGGCCCCACCCCGGACGCATCGAGGTCTACAACCCGCCGGGTGGCTTCGGCGTGCGCGTCGACTCGCACGTGTACTCCGGGTACACCGTGCCGCCCACGTACGACTCGCTGCTTGGCAAGCTCATCGTGTGGGGCGAGACCCGGGATGAGGCCATAGCCAGAGCTCGTCGTGCGCTCGACGAGTTCATCGTCACCGGTATCCCGACAACGATCCCGTTCCATCTCGAGGTCGTCGATGTGCCCGCGTTCATGCGGGGCGAGGTCTATACTGACTTCATCGACACCGAGATGGGTGGAAGGTAGAGGACGACGATGTCTGACGAGATCAAGCTGGATGGGCTCGGCGTCGCGCCGGGCGTCCTCGATACCATCGTCACCGTGGCGACCGAATCGGTCGACGGTGTCTCTGCCGTCGGTGCCCCCGGCATCGCCGGTCTGATGCAGAAGGGCGCGCGCAAGGGCACGGCTCGCCCGGTCGACGTGTGCGTATCAGAGGACGGCGAAGTCATGGCGACCGTCCATATCCAGGTCACCTACGGGTTCAAGCTGCGCGAAGTCGCGGTGCAGGTCCAGCAGGCCGTCACGGAGGCGCTCGTGAGCCAGGTCGGCGTGAAGGTCTCGGCCGTCGACGTCTTCGTCGACGCGCTCGTGTTCGCCGAGTAATGCCCGTGAGGTCATCTGAGCGGCATCGCGCTCGACTGCAGGCGCTGGAGATCCTCTACCAGCGCGACATCACCGGTGTCAGCGCGCGTCGGATCATGGAAGAGGGCACATACTCGCTCGAGAACGGCGAGCCCGACGAGTTCTGCAGGTCACTCGTGGAGGGCGTCGAGTCCGACATCGAGCAGCTGGACGAGCTGATCGGCACCACATCGCAGCACTGGTCCGTCTCGCGCATGCCCCTGGTGGATCGCAACATCCTGCGCGTCGCCACGTACGAGCTGCTGAACATGCTCGATACGCCTGCCTCGGTCGCGATCAACGAGGCGGTCGAGCTCGCAAAGGTCTACGGCGGCGAGGATTCGTCGAAGTTCGTCAACGGGGTGCTCGGCAAGATCGCCGAGGAACACCGCAACGAGGAGTGACCGTGTCAGAGGATTCATACAGCTTCTCAACCGCGCGCACGCGTCTCGAGGAGATCGTGAGCCAGGTCCGCAAGAAGGACACGTCGCTGGAGAAGAGCCTGGATCTGCTCGAGGAGGGCGTCCGGCTGGCCAACCAGTGTACTGAGCTCATCGATCACGTCGACTGGGATATTGCGGCAGGCAGGTCGCCGGAGGCCGAGGAGGGCGCCGAGGACGAGGGCGTGGAAGCGGATGACGCTTCCGAGCCGTTGCCGGACGCCGTTGATGGCGACGCGTCGGCGGAGGACGAGCCCGGTGGCCCCGAATCGGATCCTGAGCCCGCGGCTGACGAGTAGCTAACGGCCCGGTGACGGTCGTCTCGGCGTGAGGCGGCGGCCGAAAGCGCATACTATCCTCAGGTAGGCGTGCTTCGCACGCGCTCATGTCCGGTGACGAAGAGATGGCCTTGTGACCCCTGACCGCATCCTCGATAGCATCGACGCCCCGTGTGACGTCAAGGCGCTGAACGCATCACAGCTGCAGGCGCTGGCCGCCGAGATCCGCGAGGAGCTCGTCACGACGGTGTCGAAGACCGGCGGGCACTTGGCGCCCAATCTCGGTGCCGTCGAGCTGACGCTGGGAATCCACCGGGCACTGGACTGCCCGGCCGATCGCATCATCTTCGACGTCGGTCACCAGTCCTACGTCCATAAGCTCATCACGGGCCGACGCGAGCGGTTCTCGACGCTCAGGCAGTACGGCGGTGTGTGCGGCTTCCCCAAGCGCAGCGAGTCCGACTTCGACTCGTTCGACACGGGGCACGCGTCAGACTCTTTGTCGGTGGCGCTCGGTCTTGCGCTCGCACGCGATGCTCGCGGCGGCGACGAGTCGGTGGTCGTGGTCATCGGTGACGGGTCCATGACCGGTGGCATGGCCTTCGAGGCGCTCAATCACATCGGGCATCTCGGCACGCGGCTCGTGATCGTGCTCAACGACAACGAGATGTCCATCTCGGAGAACGTCGGCGCGCTGGCCAGCTACCTCGCTCGGGTGAGACTCGACCCCCGCTACACGCGCCTGCGAGATGACGTCGAGTCCCGGCTCGGGACCACGCGACTCGGTAAGGTGATGGTCGACGCGGGTGAGGCGGTCAAGGAGTCGGTCAAGCAGCTGCTGGTCCCCGGGATGTTGTTCGAGGAGCTCGGCCTGAAGTACGTGGGGCCCATCGACGGTCACGACGTCGCCCAGGTCGAGTCCGCGGTCGCCAAGGCCAAGACGTTCGACGGCCCGGTCATCATCCACGCCGTGACGCGCAAAGGTGCCGGCTATCCGCATGCGGAGACCGCGCCCGACATGTTCCACGGCGTCGGTCCCTTCTCGGTGGAGAGCGGCAAGGTCAACGGCTCGGGCGGAGCGATCAGTTACACCGAGGCGTTCTCACGCGCGCTTGTCGCTGAAGCCGAGCAAGACGATCGCATCGTGGCGATCACGGCCGCTATGCCTTCCGGCACCGGCCTCGACCGGTTCGCCGGTGCCTTCCCCGAGCGGTTCTACGACGTGGGCATCGCGGAGGAGCATGCGGTGGGTCTGGCCGCCGGTCTCGCGTTGGGCGGCCTCGTGCCGGTCGTCGCGGTGTACTCGACCTTCATGCAGCGCGCCTATGACCAGCTGATCATGGATGTGGCACTGCAGAACCTACACGTGGTGTTCTGTCTCGACAGGGCCGGCCTGGTCGGCGAGGACGGGCCTACACACCACGGGGTGTTCGATCTCACCTACCTGCGCTCCGTTCCCAATCTGTCGGTGCTCGCCCCCTCGGATGAGGCGGAGCTCGCGGACGCGCTGCACACCGCCCTCAAGGCCGAGGGGCCCGTCGCCATCCGGTATCCCAGGGGTGCGGGGCGCGGAGTCGCCATCCCGGAGCAGCGCACGGCATGGGAGCCGGGCGTCGCGGTCGTTCGCCGCAGCGGCTCGGATGTCGCGCTGCTCGCCGCCGGTCGCATGGTCGCGGTCGCCGAGCGAGCAGCAGAGATCCTCGAGGCCGAGGGGGTCTCGGCCAGCGTCGTGGACGCGCGGTGGGTCAAGCCGATGGATCACGACATGGTCGCCCGGATGGCCCGATCCCATCGCCTTATCGTCACGGTCGAGGAGAACACGGGGGTGGGAGGGTTCGGTGCCGGCGTGTGTGAGGCGCTCTCGGACCTTGGTGCCCTCGCGCCGACCTTGCGTCTCGCCGTCCCGGACTGCTTCGTGACCCACGGGGCCATGAACCGCTTGCTCAGCGACGTCGGCCTGACGGAGGACTCGGTCGCGGCAGCCGTGCTGGGTCGCTATCGCGAGGTGTGCGACACGGACTCGGGCCAGGCAGATGCCGAGCGGATCGAACATGCGCCGACGCATCGACCAGCTTCTCGCTGACAGGGGGCTGTGCCCCTCGCGCGAGCAGGCGCGCCGTGCGGTCCTGGCCGGCGAAGTGAAGGTCGATGGTGAGGTCGTCACCAAGGCCGGGCATCTCGTCGACGAGGACGCCGAGCTGTCGGTGGCGGAGAAACCGCGGTTCGTCTCCCGTGGCGGCACGAAGCTCGAGGGCGCGCTTGATGACTTCGGCCTCGACGTGCAGGGGCTGCGCGTCATCGACGTGGGCGCGAGTACCGGCGGGTTCACGGACTGCGTGCTGCAACGCGGCGCCGCCGAGGTCACCGCGGTCGACGTGGGCTATGGTCAGCTCGCATGGAGTCTGAGAAGTGACCCGCGCGTCCGCGTGTTCGAGCGCACCAACATCCGCACCGCGGACGCCGAGGCGCTCGGTGCGCCGTTCGATCTGGCGGTCGTCGATGTCAGCTTCATCTCGCTGCGGACGGTATTCGAGAGCGTGGTTGCACTGCTCGGCGAATCGGGTCAGCTGGTCGCGCTGGTGAAACCGCAGTTTGAAATCGGTAAGGGTCGCGTGGGAAAGAAGGGCGTTGTCAGGAATGAGTCCGACCACGCGGAGGTGTTGGACAACGTCCGCGCTGCGGTGGAGGAGGCGGGTTGGGTCGTGAGAGGCCTGACGTTCTCGCCCATCACCGGTCCGGAAGGTAACATCGAGTTCTGGCTGTGGGCCGCGCGCGAAGGCGTTGCGGCCGATGTGGAGCCCGAGGCAGTCGCCCGGGCCGCGCATGAGGCGCTGGGAGGGTGACGTGCGAGTACTCATAGTGCCCAACACCGCGAACCCGGCCGCCGTCGACGCGGCAGGGCGGATCGTCGAGTGGCTCGGTGCCGAAGGCGTCGACGGCGTGCTGCTGGCCGAGGACGCTGTGGCCGCCGGCCTGCAGGCGAACTCCGTGAGCGCGGCGGACCTGGGCCGACCGGATCTCGTCGTCGCGCTCGGTGGCGACGGCACGATCCTCAAGGCTGTTCACCGCATGGGCGAGGTCGACTCGCCCGTGCTTGGCGTGAAGTTCGGCCGCCTCGGGTTCATGTCGGGCGCCCGCCCGGAGACCATGTTTGAGGCCATGCGCAAGGCGATGGACGGCGACGTGCGGATCGAGCGCCGTTCGACGCTTGCAGTCGAAGTGGTCATGGAGGGACGCGTCGTCGGCGTCTACCGTGCGCTCAACGAGGTCGTGCTCTCCCGGGGGGCCTCGGGCCGCGTCATCGGGATCGACCTTGCGGTCAGCGGCCAACACCTGACGCGGATGCACGCGGACGGGGTGATCGTCGCAACGGCTACCGGATCGACGGCGTACGCACTGTCGGCCGGCGGCCCCATCATCGCGCCGGGCTTCAGGGGGACGGTCATCGTTCCCGTGGCAGCGCACTCGCTCAAGGCCCGGCCGATCGTGGTCGACGAGGGCGACGTCGTCGAGATCGGATTGCACGACCCGCGGCGATCGGACGCATGCGTGATCGTGGATGGCGATGTGACCCCATGCCGGCGCTCGATCGAGCGCGTGACCGTGAGGACGGGCGAGCACGACGTCGCGCTGGTCAAGCTCGAAGGGCGCGACTTCTTCGAGACCGTCTCCGCCGAGTTCTTCGGGGCGTGAGGCACAGTGCTCGAGCAGTTGCACGTCAAGGATCTGGCGCTCATCGAAGACGTCTGGCTCGATTTCTCGGCCGGTATGACCGTCATGACCGGCGAGACCGGTGCCGGCAAGACAGCGCTGGTGGGTGCGCTCAAGCTGCTCGTGGGTGAACGCGCGGACTCCTCGGCGGTGCGCTCCGGTGCAGCCGAGGCGCTCGTCGAAGGGATGTTCAAAGACGCCGGCACCGAGGTGCTGGTCAAGCGCAGGGTCGGGGCCGACGGTCGCAGCCGGTGCGTCATCGACGATGAGATGGCGTCCGTCTCGGCGCTGGGCGAGCGGATCGGGCCACTCGTGGACCTTCACGGGCAGCACGACCATCAGGCGCTGCTGCGCCCGGCGACCCACGTGGGGTACCTCGATCGCTGGATCGGTGAGACGGCCGTGGCCGCGCTCTCGGTGTATCGCACGGCGCTGGACGGATACCGGGGAGCTGTCGAGCGGCTCGCCGAGCTCGAAGAGGCCAGTAGGAGCGCGGCATCCGAACTCGACAGGCTCACGTTGATGGTGGACGACATCGCGCGCGTGGATCCGCGAGCCGGCGAGGACTCGGAGCTGGAGGCCGGGCTGCCCGCGCTGTTGCACGCCGAGCGCCTCGCCGAGGCCGCGGGCGCTGTGGCGGCTGAGCTGCGCGGCGAGGGTGGCGCGCTCGACAGACTCGCAGTGGCACGCGCCCAGCTCGAGCGGGTCTCCGACATCGATCCGAAGCTCGACGAGATGACCGACTCGCTGCGTCAGGCTGAGGCACTCGTGGACGACATCGGTTCGACCGCTCGCATGTACCGTGATGCCGTGGACCACGACCCCGAACGGGTCGAGCGGGCACAGGCGCGCCTCGGTGCCCTGTCGGCACTCAAGAAGCGGTACGGACCCACGCTCGACGACGTGCTCGACGCCCGCAGCCGGGCGGAGGCGGTCATCGCGGTCGCCGGCGGTGCCGGTGGAGCGCTCGATGATGCGCGTGCCGACGTGGAGCGAGCGCGGCTCACGCTTGTGGATGCAGCCGAGAACCTTGACGGGGTGCGGCGTGACGGTGCAGAGGCCTTCTGCGCGGTGCTCCGTGACGAGACGTCCCAGCTCGGGATGGCTGGCGCCGAGTTCGGTGTCGCGATCGAGCGCCGGTCCTTCGACTCGTGGACCGCTGATGGACCTTCGCGCGTCGAGATCTCCTACGGCGCCTCGGCGATGCAGCCGCTGCGCCCGCTGTCGCGGATCGCATCGGGCGGCGAGGTTTCCCGCGTCATGCTCGCACTCAAGTGTGCGCTCCGTGGGGCCGACGACGTGTCGACGCTGGTCTTCGACGAGATCGATGCGGGCATCGGAGGTGCCACTGCACACTCGGTCGGCATCAAGCTCGCCGAGCTCGCCCAGACACACCAGGTCGTGGCGATCACGCATCTCGCCCAGGTCGCAGCGTTCGCGGACACGCACCTCGTGGTGCGAAAGGTGGCCATCGGCAACGACGTGCGCACGGTCGTCGAGCTGGTCGAGGGCGACGAACGCGTGCGGGAGCTCGCACGGATGCTCTCGGGCGATGATTCGGAAGCGAGCATGACGCATGCTCGCGCTGTGCTCGAGAAGTCACGGAAGGGCGACTGATGCGCCACCAGGGAGTCGCGAAGCTCGACAAACGCACCAAAGACCTCGTCAAGCGGCTCGGGCCCGACGATGTCGCGTTCGTCGATCATGTGGACATGGACCGAGTGAGCGCCGAGGCGTTGCTCGCGACCGGGGTCGAGGTCGTGGTCAACGCCGCAGAGTCGATCTCCGGCGCCTATCCCAACGTCGGACCGCTGCTGCTGACCCGCGGCGGCGTGACACTCATCGATGCGGTAGGACCCGACGCCTTCGACTGCATCCGCGAAGGTGACGTGGTCGAGGTGGTCGGCGATGAGGTCCGCGTGGGCGGGAAGACCTGCGCCAAGGGGACCCGATTGACCGTCACCACCGTCGAAGAGCGCATGGAGGCGGCAAAGGCCTCGCTCGGCGATCAGCTGGATAGGTTCGCGCGTAACACCCTCGAGTATCTGGAGCGCGAGAAGGCGATCCTCACCGATGAGATGTGGGTGCCTCGGCTCGAAACGCCGATCGAGGGACGGCACGTGCTCGTGGTGGTGCGCGGTTACGACTTCCGAGAGGACATCGAGGCCCTCAAACCCTACATCCGCGAGATCCGGCCGGTTCTTGTCGGCGTGGACGGCGGAGCCGATGCGATTCTCGAAGCCGGTTTCTCGCCGGATATCATCGTTGGTGACATGGACTCGGTGACTGACGCCGCACTCCTCAGTGGTGCGGAGCTGATCGTCCACGCGTACGCCGATGGGCATGCTCCGGGCATGCCGCGACTCGATGCGCTCGACGTGGGCGAGCGAGCGCACGTGTGGCCGTTGTCTGCGACGAGCGAGGACCTCGCGTTGCTGCTCGCGTGGGAGTCCGGAGCGGACCTGATCGTTGCTTTGGGCACTCATGCGAACCTGGTCGAGTATCTGGACAAGGGTCGCTCGGGCATGGCCTCCACGTTCCTTGTCCGGCTCAAAGTGGGGCCCAAGCTCGTCGACGCGAAGGGTGTCAACAAGCTCTATCGTGCCTCGATCGGTCCGAGCCACCTGATGGTGCTCGTGGTCGGCGCACTTGCGGTCGTGACCGCTATCCTTCTCATATCGGCAGAGGCGCGTGGCATGATCGAACTGTTGGTGCTGCGCATACGCGCGGCATTCGGTATCTGATCGACCGGGAGGTCGGATGTACAACCTGCGGTACCACATCGCTTCTCTGGCAGCTGTCTTCCTCGCGCTCGCCATGGGGTTGGTTCTCGGCGGGCTCGCGGTGGGAAGGGGAGCGCTCGACGACCAACAGCAGGCCCTCGTCGAGGGGCTGCGCAAGGAGTTCTCCACGCTCAGGACCCAAAACGCCGACCTCTCGGCAGCCAACGAGATGTTGTCGGACTTCGCCCGTCAGTCCAACGACGCCTGGGCGCCCGGCAGGCTGCAGGGCAAGTCGGTCGTGCTGCTCGCGGGCACCGGCCGTACCGACGGCGTCCAGGCCGCGCAGCGCGACCTGGAGGACGCCGGTGCGGCGGTTGTGGTCGTGACGCTGCTCAAGCCCGGTCTCGGGGTCGATGACGAAGCCGTGCGTTCGCGAGTCGAAAGCCTGACCGGGGAGCGCGAGGATCTGGCGGCGTCGGTCGCTGCCTCCCTGGCTGCCGAGTGGCGGACGGAGGCAGACGGCCGGCCGCTCACCGAGTTGCTCGGCGCCGAGGGCGTGCTGAGCGCACCCGGCATCGACGCTCAAGGGACCGTGTTCGGCGTAGTCGACCTTGCGTCGATCGACGGTAAGCCCGATCCGTCTGCGCTCGCCGTGGCTCGCGCCTTCGCAGATGCGGGCGGCACGTCGGTCGGTGCCCAGACCACGAATGCGGGCACGGGAGTGGCGGCTGCGGCGGCTGACGCCGGTCTCTCGGCGCTCGACACGCTCGACACGCAGGTCGGCCGCTTCACGCTGGTCGCGCTGTTCAGCGGTGGCGAGCCCGGATACTACGGTTATGCGGCCGGCACCAAGGCGCCGTTCCCGCCCATTCCGGGGACCGACTAGTCCCGTTCGAACGCCATCTTGGTCAGCGCCAGGGCGACGTGGACGAACTGCCGTCCCCGGTGGACGAAACCCGCCACGTCACGGCCTGTGGCCGCGTGCGACATGGTGGTGGGGACTTCCAGGAGGCGGAATCCGCGTCGTAACGCGCGGATGGTGAGCGCCACCTCCACGCCATAGCCGGTCGCGAACGGGCGGACCGACTCGAAGCATTCGCTCGACAGCGCCCGCTGCCCTGACAGTGGCGCATCGGCCAGCCAACCGCCGCCCATGCGGGCGATGCCCCACCGCGCCAGACCCTTCACCAGCCCGAATCCGGCCTTGCCTTCGGGGCGGGGGAAGGTCGCTACGGTCATGTCCGCCGAGCCGTCCAAGATCGGCCCGATGAGCTTCTCGGCCTGCACCGCGGCCTCAGCGAGGTCACCGTCGAGCAAGACGATGATGTCGGCGTCGGCCACGCGGCTGGCACCCGCCTCGAGCGCGGCACCCTTGCCGACGTTGAACTGCAGGCGGACCACCTTGGCGCCGGCTTCTGCCGCCAGGTCGGCCGTGTCGTCGTCGCTGCCGTCATCGACGACGACGATGCGGGTGACCTGGGGGAGCGAGGCGACTGCGGAGACCGTTCGCGCAATGCGCGGGCCCTCGTCGTGAGCGGGGATGAGTACCGCGATGTCGGTCACGAGCGCCTCCTGCCGCCGAGCTTGGCCACGGCTCGGCGACCCAGAGCGACCGCCGAGGAGACCTCGGTCACGCCCAGCAGTCTGCCGAGGCCGAACGCGATCACGAGGCAGACCGTACCTGCGACCGCGATGCGCACGAGCGCTCCCGAGATCCCCGGGGTCATCGGTGCCATCGCCGTCGACAGCCACCACGCGACCACTCCGGCAACCGTGGATGCGAAGGCCATCCGAAGGTACGTGCTGGCGACGTTGGCGACGTCGAAGCCACCCAGGCGACGGCGCAGCAGCACGGTCAGCACGAGCAGCATCGCCGCGTAGAAGACCGCATCGGCGATCGGGATGCCGTTGATGCCGATCCCCGGCCACGCGCCGATGCCGGTCGACAGGACCCAGTACAGGCCGATGTGGAGCACGGCGAGCGCCAGGTTCACCAGCATAGGCGTGCGGGTGTCCTTGAGTGAATAGAAGGTGCGCAGCGTGAACATCATGGCGGCGAAGAACGTCAGGCCGAGTGCCCACCAACGCAGTGCGGATGCGACCTCGGGAACCGCGGACGCCTCGAAGGCGCCCACCTGATACAGCGACACGAGAGGCTCGGCAAGCGCGATCAGGGCGGCCGAGGCGGGGAGCATGAGTACGCCGGTTGTGGACAGCCCGGAGGTGAAGTGCCGCTTGAGTGCGTCAAAGTCCTTGCGTCCCGCCGCATCGGAGAGCTCGGTGAACACTGCCGTCGCAAGTGCGACCGCCAAGATGCCGTACGGAAGCTGGTAGAACGTCCATGCGTACATCAGGACGGACGGACCGTTCTCGGCGACCGCGAAGGCCGACGCGTTCCTGAACGACACCGCGACCAGGTTGGTCACGACGTAGATCACCGTGGGGACCGCCAGGACGAGCATCCGTCGGACCGCCGGGTCGGCGAGGCCCAACTCGGCGTGATAGCGGACCTTGCTGCGCACGAGGTCGGGAACCATGACCGCGAACATCGTGAACACGCCGAGCGTGGTGCCTATCGCAAGCACGATCAGCGCCCGGTCGGGATCGCTGGGGACCATCGCAGCGTAGATGAACATCGTCGCGATGACGACCACGTTGTTGAACACCGGGCCCAACGCCGGCCACAGGTACTTGCGGTGCGCGTTGAGCAGCCCTTGCATCACCATGCCGCCGCCGTAGATCACGACCTGGATGGCGAAGAACCTGAAGAGCAGCTCCGCGTCGGCGCGAACCTGGGCGCCCGAAGCGGCGTCCATACGGAAGGTCTGCGTCCAGATGAACGGCTCGGGAAACAGCGTGCCGAGAACGGCGACGACGCCGAGCGACAGGACGGCGAGGTTGAACACGTGGCTGGCGAACCGGCCCGCGTCGGCTTCGCCCCGCTCTGCCTTGAGCTCGAGGTAGGTCGGGATGAACAGCGACGAGAGGATGCCGCCCGCGACAAGCTCGAAGATCATGTTCGGGATGTTGTTGGCGACGTTGTAGGAGGCCGCAAGCGAGGTGACGCCGAGCGCGAATCCCGTCGCCCACATGCGTACGAAGCCCGTGATGCGCGACAGCGCTGTGGCGGTCGACATCAGGGCGGTCGAGCGGGCGATGGAGGGTTTGGAGATGGCTGGGGCCTCTCGTATCGGCTGTCAGGCGGGCGCGACGCGACCGCAGGCGACATACGGCGGATTCGCCGCCAAGTGTATCGAAAGCAGGCGTGGTGCGCGGTGGGTGTCACCGATGCGTCATCGGCCGCGGACCCTTCTATCCGATATCATGGGAGTGGATGAGACGAGTCATTGCGACAGCCGCGCTGCTCGCTGCGTTATGCGCAGCGTGGTCGGCGACCCCCTCGGTGGCGGCGGATCGGGCTCCTGGCCGGGCGGTGGTGGTGCTGGCGCCGTATCTGCGTTGGGCTGACATCTCTCCCACGGCGACCCCGAACCTGTGGCAACTCGCCGAGTCCGGCGCCATCGGCAACGTCAACTCCCGCTCGCGTGAACGCGAGGAGGGCAAGCCCGGTTCGGTCATTGAAGGAGCCCTGACGCTCTCGTCGGGGGTCTGGGCGTATCCGCCCCGTGAGGCCCAGCCGGCGATGAACGTCGACGAGACGCTAACCGCCGGCCTTACCGGTGCGCAGGCCTATGCTCGTGCCACAGGCGGGGCCGCCGGCTCCGCGTCGATCGCGTACGTGGGCCTTCCGGCTGCGCTCCGCGCCAACGAGACCCAGGGGTTCAAGGCGCAGCCGGGAGTGCTTGGTGAGGCTGTGACCGAGGCGGGCGGCAGCACCGCCGCGATCGGCAACGCGGACCTCGGTGTCGCCGGGGCGCACATCCACGCCCGGCCCGCCGCGATCGTCGCGATGGACGAGGACGGCCTCGTCGCATCGGGCGATGTCTCGACCGGCCTGCTGCAGACAGACCCCGCAGCGCCCTTCGGGATCAGGACCGATCTGCAGGCTTTCGAGCGGGCGACCGAGGAACTCCCCGCGGACTTCAAGGGCTTGGTGGTGCTCGACGCGGGCGACATGCATCGCGCGGTCGCCTTCGCCCCGCAGGTGGCGCCTGAAGTCGCCGCTCGGATGCGCACCGATGCGCTCAAGACACTCGACTCCGTCGTGGGCATGGCCCGGACGAAGTGGCCTGAAACGCCGATCGTCGTGATGTCGATGTCGACGGCGGAAGCACGCTCGTCGGGCCCCGAGGCGTTCGGCCCGGTCATCTTCGCGGGTGGGGCCGATATGGCCTCCGTGCAGGGCGTCTTGTCGTCGGACTCGACGCAGCGGCTCGGGCTCGTCACGAGCCTCGACGTCGCACGCACTCTCTATGCGCAAGCGAGCGGTTCGTCTGAGGCGCCGGCCGGGATGGCCGGCAGCGTGCTCGAGGCCGATAACCCCGCATGGGCCGGCAGGCTCGAGGATCGCGTCGCTTGGCTGGCACGGCAGTCGGCAGCCGCTGTGGCGATCGACTCGGTGAAGTACACCATTGCGAACGCCTTCGTCGCCCTGCTTGTGCTCGTACTTCTGTTCTCGGCGATAGTGATCGTCACCGCCCGCGCATGGCGCCCCCGTACCGCGCTGCGGTGGGTGGGCGGCCTGAAGGCCGTGCTTGCGCTCGTGAGCGTGGCACCGCTGGCCGGTTGGCTCATGTTCGTACCTGACCGTCTGCCCGCCAGCGTTACCGCAGTCACGCTGGGCTTCCTCGGCGTGCTGGCACTCGTATGGGTTGTCGCGCTTCTCGCGCAGCGCAGATGGCCTTCGCGAGCCGTGCTCGGCGTGACGGCCCTGCTGAGCGCACTCGTGATCTGTGTCGATCAGTGGTTCGGCGCCCCGTTGTCGTTCAGCAACTTCTTCGGCTACTCGCCGATCGTGGCAGCCCGCTTCTACGGCATCGGCAACGAGGCGGCCTCGATCCTGTTCGGTGCGGCGCTCGTGGGTGTCGCGCTGATCTTGGACCAGTGGCCCGATCGCCCGTGGAGCGCCTCACTCAGGCGCTTCGGGATCCCCGTCATCGGCGTCGTCGTGGTCATGAGCGCTGCGGCTCCGTTCTGGGGCGCGAACGTGGGTGTCGCGATCTGGGGCGTCGTGGGCTTCGGCCTCATGTATCTGCTCATGAACGAGATCCCTGTCACGTGGAAGAGCGTCGTCGCACTGGGCTTCGTGGTCGTGGCGGTCATCGGAGCGTTCGCCGTGCTCGACCGTATCGGCGGTGCGCAGACGCATCTCGCGCGCTCGCTCAGTGCGGCCGACCAAGGTGGCATCCAGGTGCTTGTTGACATCGTCGTTCGTAAAGCGCAGACGAACCTGCGCGTGCTGACCGCCACGAACTGGGCCTACATCCTGGTTGCCGTGCTCGCATACCTGGGCTTCATGCGGTGGCGTCCTCACGGCGAGTTCGCCGACACGCTCGCTGCCAACCCGCGCTTCGCCGACGCGGTCACGGTCTCGCTCGTCGCGGGCACCGTGGCCTACTTCACCGAGGACTCGGGGATCGTCATCCCTGCGCTCATCACGTTCTGGATCGGCGTGGGCATCGCCTGGCTGATGCTGGATCGGCTGGCGGAAGACGTGAGCGGGGAGGATCGCCGATGACGGCCGCCGCGGCGCAGGTCGGGGTCGCCCTCGTGCTCGGCTTCTTGGTGCCATGGGGGTTCGTGCACCTTCTGGTGCCCGCTTTGGCTCAGGGCAAGGTGACCGAGAATTACCGCGGGCGTCAGGTGTTTCTCGGGCTGGGGATCGTCTGGCTCGTGTGGGCGGGGTGCGCTATCGTCGCCGGCGTGATCGGCGGCATGCTCGGACCGGGGTCGGTACTGCAGGTCTTCACGCTGGCGGGTCCGTTGGCGCTCGTCGCATTCGCCCTCGGCATGGTCGACGATGCGTTGGGGACCGGTGCGGACCGCGGCTTCAAGGGGCATTTCCGCGCGCTGGCGAAGGGCCGCATGACCACCGGCATGCTCAAGCTCGTCGGAGTCGGGACCGCGAGCCTGGTCGTCGCACTCGTGGTCTCCGAGTTCGCCCCATGGGGGAGCGAAGGGCTCATGCGCGGGGAGCTCTCGGCGGGCGGCATCTCAGGCGTGGTGCTCGCAACCGCCGCCATCGCACTGACCTCGAACTTCGTGAACCTCACCGACCTGCGGCCCGGCCGCGCACTGAAGGCGTATTCGGTACTCGCGCTGCTCGCCGCGGCCCTTCTGGCGTTCGCACTCGGCGGCATCGCCCCGGCGGCACCGCCGGTGCAGCCCCTGGATGGCGTGGCGACGTTCATCACCGCGGCACTGATGCTGCTCGGACCGGCGGCCGCGGTTCTGCGCTACGACCTCGGCGAACTCGGCATGCTCGGTGACGCGGGCGCGAACCCGATGGGCGCCGTCGCCGGCATGACGATCGTGCTCACCCTGCCGCTGTGGGGACTGGCGTTCTACTCCTTCGCTCTGCTCGCGCTCAACCTCGCGAGCGAGCGTGTGAGCTTCTCGGCGGTCATCGAGGGAAGCGCACCCCTTCGATGGGTAGACCGATTGGGAAGGCTGCCGTGAGCACCCTCCATTCACGGATCCGGGGAAATCAAGTCCTGTTCGAGATGAATCCGCCGAGTAGAATCGCAAGTCGGGGAGCCGCACCAGACCACGAGAGGGAAAGACGGGGCACATGACCAAGCACATCTTCGTGACCGGTGGCGTTGTCAGCTCACTGGGCAAGGGCATCACGGCCGCATCGCTGGGACGTCTGCTGAAGTCCCGCGGGCTGAAGGTGACCATCCAGAAGCTCGACCCGTATTTGAACGTCGACCCCGGTACGATGAGCCCCTTCCAGCACGGCGAGGTCTTCGTGACCGACGACGGCGGCGAGACCGACCTGGATCTGGGGCACTACGAGCGCTTCGTCGATGAGTCGCTCACCCGGGACTGCAACGTGACCCAGGGCTCGGTCTACCAGTCGCTCATCACCAAGGAGCGGCGCGGCGACTTCCTCGGCGGGACTGTGCAGATCATCCCGCACGTCACCAATGAGATCAAAGACCGCATGAACCGCCTCGCCGAGCAGACCCAGCCCGACGTCATCATCACCGAGGTCGGCGGTACGGTGGGCGACATCGAGTCGCTGCCGTTCCTCGAGGCCATCCGTCAGATGCGCAAGGACAAGGGACGCGACAACGTCTGCTACATCCACGTGACGCTGGTGCCGTGGATCGGTGCGTCGAGCGAGCTCAAGACCAAGCCCACGCAGCACTCGGTCAAGGAGCTCCGGAGCATCGGTATCCAGCCTGACTTCATCGTGTGCCGCTCGGATCGGCCCATCGACGCGAGCATCCGGCGCAAGATCGGGCTGTTCTGCGACGTCGACCCCGGCGCGGTCGTCTCGGCGCAGGATGCGCGCAGCATCTATGAGGTGCCCAAGAACCTGCGGGCTCAGCAGCTCGACGAGATGGTCATCGACCGCCTGAGTCTGGAGTGCGGCGAGCCCGACCTCGTCGAGTGGGATGCGTTCGTGGATCACTCGGCTTCGCTGGCCGACGAGGTCAACATCGCGCTGGTCGGCAAGTACGTCTCGCTTCCGGACGCTTACCTCTCGGTCAACGAGGCGCTCGACCACGCGGGCATCTTCCACGACCACAAAGTGTGCGTCGAGTGGGTCGACGCCGAGTCGCTCACGCCTGAGGAGGTCGAGTCGACGCTCGAGCGCTTCGACGGCATCCTCGTTCCGGGCGGCTTCGGCATCCGCGGAGTCGAGGGCAAGATCCGCGCCGCCCGCTACGCACGCGAGAACGGCGTCCCATACTTCGGCATCTGTCTCGGTATGCAGGTGGCGGTCGCCGAGTTCGCTCGACACGTCGCCGGGCTCGAAGGCGCGAACTCCGCCGAGTTCGATCCGGTGACCGAGCACCCGGTCATCGACCTCATGCGCGACCAGCAGGGGGTCGCCGACATGGGCGGCACGATGCGCCTCGGTGCGTACCCGTGCAAGGTGACGCCGGGTACCAAGGGCTGGGACGCCTACGGCGAAGAGGTCATCTACGAGCGCCACCGCCATCGCTATGAGGTCAACAACGCCTACCGGCAGCAGCTCGTGGACGCCGGCCTCGTGATCAGCGGCGTGAGTCCCGATGGCAAGCTCGTCGAGATGGTGGAGCTTCCGGACCACCCGTGGTTCCTCGGCAATCAGGGGCATCCCGAGTTCAAGAGCCGGCCCACCCGGCCCGCTCCGCTGTTCCGCGACTTCATCGGCGCTGCCGTGTCCTACAAGAACGCGCGGGGGTAGGACGGCGTGCGGTCGGACCTGTCGCCTGACGACCGCCTGCTCGAGACCTTCTTCGAGCTGGTACGCATCGACAGCCCGTCCGGCTTCGAGGCGGCGTGCGCGGAGTACTGCGCCCGTGAGCTGGCTGCGGTCGGCTGCTCGCTGCACTACGACGACGCCGCTGGCCGCACGGGGTCCGACACCGGCAACCTTATCGCCGAGCTCAAGGGTACGGCCCCGGGCGTGCTCGTCCTGTCGGCCCACCTGGACTGCGTGGAGCCGTGCCGAGGAGTCGAGCCCGTCGTAGTCGACGGAATCATCGTAAGCGCGGGCGACACGGTCCTCGGTGCCGACGACAAGGCGGGACTCGCCGCGGCGATCGAGTGCGTGAGGCGTCTTGCCGCTGGCGACGAGCCGCATCCCACCGTACGCTGCGTCTTCACCGTCCAAGAGGAGCTCGGGCTCGTCGGGGCCAAGGCGCTCGACCCGGCGTATGCGGCGGGTGACCTGTGCCTCGTCCTGGACGCAGCAGGGGAGCCTGGCGGCATCGTCGTCGCCGCGCCGACCCACTACACTTTCGCCGCCGAGTTCCTCGGGCGTGCTGCCCATGCGGGCGTCGCGCCGGAGCTGGGCGTCTCGGCCATCACGATGGCTGCCGAGGCCATCGCCTCCATGTCGTTGGGTCGTCTCGACGAGGTGTCGACCGCCAACGTCGGGTCGATCCACGGCGGAGCGGCCACCAACGTGGTCACCGCCCGCGTCGACGTCACCGGCGAGTGCCGCTCGCTCGACCGAGAGCGCGTCGAGCGGTTGCGGCTTGCGATGGACGACGCGATGCACAGCGCCGCCGAGAAGTACGGGGGCGTCGTCAACGTGGCCTGGACCCTTGAGTACGAGGGGTTCAACCGTGACGAGTCCGACCCGCTCGTGGAGACCGTGGCCGCAGCCGTGCGCGCCATCGGCCGCGAGCCGGTGACCTTCCGCACGGGCGGGGGGAGCGACGCGAACGTCTTCGCCACGGCAGGCGTTCCCACGCTCGCGCTCGCCTGCGGGATGTCGGGGGTCCATGGAACCGACGAGCAGCTTGCGGTCGAAGATCTCGTGGCGCTGACTGAGCTGTGCACGTCGGTCGCCCATGGCATGGCGAGGGGCTGAGCGCGATGCGTCTCGTCTGGGCGACCGTTACCGATGTCGTGGGTGAAGCTCCGGGGGTGCTCGATCTGGCCGTGGAGCTCGATGACGGGCGGCACGGCTCGGCGATCGCGTACTTGAGGCTCTGCGGCCCGTGTGTGTCCGGTGACCGCGTGCTGCTCAACACCACGGCGGTGGATCTTGACTTGGGGACGGGTGGCAGGCACTTCGTTGTCGCCCGCTCCGGCGAGGGTGTGGCGCTCGACGCCCCGGCCGGCGGGCACATCATGAAGCTACGCTACACCCCGATGCAGATCGACGTCGCGGCCGTTGAGGCGCAGGAGTCCGAGCATCACGCGGTGATGCGCGAGGCGTCCAGTCTCGATGGAATGCCGGTCGTGTGTTGCGGCCTGCACAGCCAAGTTCCCCTTGTGGCAGCCGCCGCGAAGCGGGCGGACCGCAACATTCGCATCGCATACTGCATGACGGATGGCGCCGCGCTCGCACTCGAGCTCTCGGACGTGGTGCGTGCCTCGCGTGAAGCGGGATTGCTCGACGCCACGATCAGCTGTGGGCAGGCGTTCGGAGGCGAGTACGAGGCGGTCAACCTGCACTCGGGGCTCCTCGCCGCGCGCCACGTGCTGAATGCCGACATCGCGATCGTCGCCATCGGCCCGGGTGTCGTGGGTACGGCGACACCGTTCGGTCACGGTGGGGTGGCCCAGGGTGAGGCCGTCAACGCGGTCGCCGTGCTCGGCGGGGTTCCGGTGGTCTGCCTGCGGATTTCCTTCGCGGACGCCCGTGCGCGACACCAGGGCGTGAGCCATCACACGCGAGCGGCGCTGGCCTCGGTGGCACTGGCAGCTGCGAAGGTTGCGGTACCGACGCTGCCGCCGGAGCTCGCTGCGCGCGTCGACGCGGACCTCGAAGAGGCGGGTGTGTGGGAGATCCACGAGCGCGTCGACTCGGCCGAAGGTGCTACACCGCCGCCCCCTCTGGGCGGCGTGCAGGTTGCGACGATGGGCCGCTCGCTCGCCGACGACCCCGCGTTCTTCGCGGCCGCGTTCGCCTCGGGAGAGATTGCATTCAGAATCGCCCGCTCCGTGCTCTAGCGGGCGAATCTGTATGCAATACTCCGGCGCGACCATGCAAAATGGGCGTTGCGCCACCGCTCCGAGACGCTACACTGAGTGAGGTTTTCGGCCGTCGGACCGAGGCTCGCAGCACCGGTCCGGCGCTATCGTCCAAAGTGCTGGTCGCACCTGAAGGGAGCAGCTCGTGATCGTCGGAGTACCCAAGGAGATCAAGAACAACGAGTTCCGTGTCGGCATGACCCCGGCCGGCGTCTCACAGTTCGTCGCGCATGGTCACACCGTCCTCGTCGAGGCGGGTGCGGGCACCGGTTCGTCGTTCACCGATGAGGAGTATGTCGCCGCCGGCGCCGAGATGGTCGCCACCGCCGATGAGGTCTTCGCCCGCGCCGAGATGATCGTCAAGGTCAAGGAGCCGCAGGCCGTCGAGATTGCGCGTCTTCGCCCCGGCCAGATCCTCTACACCTACCTGCACCTCGCTCCCGATCTGCCTCAGACCGAGGGTCTCGTGAAGTCCGGTGCGGTGTGCATCGCCTACGAGACCGTCGAGCTGCCGAACCGCTCGCTGCCGCTGCTCGCCCCCATGTCGGAGGTCGCGGGCCGCATGGCCGCACAGGTGGGCGCGACCTACCTGCAGAAGCCGTTCGGTGGCCGTGGCGTGCTCATGGGCGGCGTGCCGGGCGTGCTGCCGGCCAAGGTCGTCGTGCTTGGCGCAGGCGTCGTCGGAACCAACGCGGCCTACGTCGCCAAGGGCATGGGCGCCGACGTCACCATCATGGACGTCAACCTCGACCGCCTGCGCTACCTGGATGAGGTCTGGGGCAACAGCGTGCGCACCCTCTACTCGTCGAAGTACAACGTCGAGCGCATCGTCACCGAGGCCGATCTCGTGATCGGTGCGGTCCTGCTTCCGGGTGCCAAGACCCCGTTCCTGGTCACCCGCGACATGCTCCCGACCATGAAGCCGGGCGCCGTGCTCGTAGATGTCTCGGTCGACCAGGGTGGATGCATCGAGACCACCAAGCCGACCACGCACGCCGATCCGACCTACTTCGTCGACGGTGTGCTGCACTACGGTGTCGCCAACATGCCCGGTGCCGTCCCGAACACCTCGACGCTGGCGCTCACGAACGCCACGCTTCGCTACGGTCTCGCGATCGCCGACAAGGGCTGGAAGCAGGCCGTTCTCGACGACGCAGCGCTCGCCAAGGGCGTCAACGTGCTTGATGGCAAGATCACCTACAAGCCGGTCGCAGATGCGCACGGTATGGAGTACGTGGAGCTCGCCGCCGCGTTGGCGTAAGCCCCGCAAACGCTCGACCTTCGAAGCACCCGCGGTCCTCTTCACGAGGTCGCGGGTGCTTTATCGTTTCAGCAGGTTGTCCCTGTGTCCGCTGCGGAGTAGCGTTGGCGTGACGTCAGGACGTCGCCGCGCATGTGCGACCTCCCTCACCCCACTGGGCCGGAGCAGGTTGTTTGAAGGCAGAGATCACAGAGTACCTCGGCCACCTCGCCGTTGAGCGGGGCTGCTCGGCCAACACCCTGGATGCCTACGGCAGAGATCTCGGCGAGTACGCGACGTTCTTGGAGTCGCGCGGGGTCGCCGGGCCCGATGACGTCAGCCGAGAAGATGTGGTGGCGTTTCTCGCGGCACTGCGCGACCGGGGGCTGGCCCCGAGCACCGTCGAGCGCAAGTTCGCCGCGGTCAAGGGTCTGCACCGGTTCCTCGTCCGTGAGGGGATCACGGCCAACCACCCCACGGCCCGGATGCCGCTGCCCAAGGTGCCCGAGCGCCTACCGGACGTGGTCTCGATCGAGCAGGTCGAAGCGTTGCTCGCCCAGCCGTTCCCGGATGGCCCGGTAGGCCTCAGGGATCGCGCCATCCTCGAAGTGATGTACGGGTGCGGGCTGCGTGTGAGCGAAGTCGCCGGACTCGACGTCGGGGATCTGGACCTCGATGCCGGCTATGTGCGGGTGTTCGGCAAAGGCGGCAAGGAGCGGCTCGCGCCGATCGCGGGGCTCGCCAGCTCGGCGGTGGCAGCGTATCTCGGCGCCGGTCGGTCACGTCTGCACGCCGCTCGGAGCCTTGCGCAAAGCGACTCGGCGCTGTTCCTGTCGACTCGGGGGAGGCGCATGTCGCGCCAGTCTCTGCATACGCTCGTGAGCACGTACGGAGCTCGTGTCGGCATCGAGGGGCTGCATCCTCACACGCTGCGGCATAGCTTCGCGACGCACATGCTCGAAGGTGGCGCGGACCTGCGGGCGCTCCAGGAGATGCTCGGGCATGCAGACATTTCCACAACACAGGTGTATACGCACGTCGATAGACGGCATATTCGGGAAGAATACCTATCGACACACCCTCGTGCCCGCCTGCGTTGAACGCTGGGTTAGGCGGGGTTTCGGGGGGCACCGTACAGGAGCGAGGGGTTGCGCCGGCGGCAATGGGGCCGCTACAGAGACCGGGCGCGGCGCTCCGCGATTAGAAGGAGGGTTCTTCGTGAGGTCAAAGTGGGGCAAGCTCAGTGCGGTACTGCTGGCCGTCATGCTCGTCGCGTCGATGGCTGTCGGTTGTGCGGGCGGCGGGGGCGGGACTGAAGAGCCGCCGGCGGCCGAGGAGCCCAAGACCGACGTCAAGGCGGCCATGGTCACCGACGTCGGAGGCCTTGGCGACAAGTCGTTCAACGACCTGTCCTATGCGGGCCTGCAGAAGGCCGAGTCCGAGCTCGGCGTTGAGATCGAGGTCCTTGAGTCCAAGGAGCCGACCGACTACGAGAGCAACATCAACCAGCTCGCGACGGCCGGCTTCAATCCGATCTTCGCGGTCGGCTTCCTGATGACCGACACGGTCAAGAAGGTCGCCCCGCAGTTCGCTGACGTGAACTTCGGCGGCATCGACATCTTCTTCGATCCGGTCGACCCGAACGTCATCGGCCTGAACTTCAAGGAGCAGGAGGCCGGCTACCTGGCGGGTGTCGTCGCAGGCAAGCTGACCACGATGACCGACGTCGATCCGCGGATCAACGACCAGAAGGTCATCGGCTTCGTCGGCGGCATGGAGATCCCGCCGGTCCAGAAGTTCGAAGCCGGCTTCATCGCCGGTGCGAAGTCTGTTCTTCCGGACGTCGAGGTCAAGAGCGTCTACACCGGCTCGTTCACCGACGCCCAGAAGGGTATCGAGGCCGGCAAGAGCCTGATCGAGGGTGGCGCCGACATCATCTTCGCCGCTGCCGGTGGCACGGGTAACGGCACCGCCAAGGCGTGCCAGGACAACAAGGCGCTGTTCATCGGTGTCGACTCCGATCAGTACAACACGATCGCGGGCATCGGCGACACGATCCTCACGTCGGCCGTCAAGCGTGTCGACAACGCCGTGTTCATGACGGTGAAGGAAGCGGTCGACGGCACGATCAAGGGCGGCGAGAACAAGATCTTCGGCCTCGCCGAGGATGGCGTTGGTCTGGCGCCGTACCACGACTGGGAGACCAAGATGCCGCAGGAGGTCAAGGACGCCGTGCAGAAGGCGACCGACGACATCAAGGCCGGCACGGTCACGGTTCCCGAGAGCAAGTAGCAGTATCGCGACCATCGCGCACCACCGGTCGGGTTCGGCCGCCTGTGATGGACAGGTGGCCGGCCCGGCCGGGCGCGGGGTCTGAAGCCCACCCCGGACCCAGGAGCACTCGATGCCCGAAGAGCCCGTCGTGGCCTGTGACGCGCCGGTAGCAGACCCCGCGCGAAAGCCGATCCTCGAACTGCGGCATATCACCAAGCGTTTTCCCGGCGTCCTCGCCAACGAGGATGTATCGATCGACGTGGCACCCGGTGAGGTGCTGGCGTTGCTCGGCGAGAACGGCGCCGGCAAGTCCACGCTCATGAACGTCGCCTACGGCCTTCTTGCCGCCGATGCGGGAGAGATAGTCGTGGACGGCGAGGTGGTGGAGATCCGTGCCCCCCGAGACGCCATCGCTCTCCGGGTCGGCATGGTGCACCAGCACTTCATGCTCGTGGAGCCGCTCACCGTCACTGAGAACATCGTCTTGGGCAACGAGCCGTCCGGGCCGCTCGGCGTCATCGATCGCGCCACGGCGCACCGGCGCGTCATCGAGTTGTCCGAGCGCTACGGGCTCAAGGTCGACGCGGGTGCGCGTGTCGTCGACCTGTCGGTCGGTATGCAGCAGCGCGTCGAGATCCTCAAGGCGCTCTACCGTGACGCTCGCATCCTGATCCTCGACGAGCCGACCGCGGTGCTGACTCCCCAAGAGGTCGAGGAGCTCTTCAGTATCGTGCGCGAGCTCGTCGCCGAGGGGTTGGCGGTCGTCATCATCACCCACAAGCTCGATGAGGTCATGGCGTTCGCGGACCGGATCGTCGTCATGCGGGCGGGGCGCGTGGTAGGGGAGACGACGCCCTCAAGATGCAACGAGTCCGGTCTCGCCCGGATGATGGTCGGCCGCGAGGTCGTGTTGCGGGTAGAGAAGTCGCCCGCGAACCCTGCCGACGTGGTGCTCGATGTCGCGGGCCTCTCGGCGCTCGACGACCGTAAGCTCGAAGCCGTGAAGGACCTGAGCCTGAGCGTCCGAGGCGGCGAGGTCGTGGGCATTGCGGGCGTCGACGGCAACGGGCAGGCACAGCTCGTGGAGGCGATCGTCGGTCTGCGCCGTCCCACGGCTGGAACGATCAGGCTCAAGGGCACCGACATCACGCATGACGACCCGGCCAAGACCATCTCGGCCGGCGTGTCCCACGTGCCGGCCGACCGCCACCGCCGCGGACTGGTCCTGGAGTTCGACCTTGTCGAGAACGTCATGCTCGGCGACCAAAGCGCCGCCCCGTTCTCCAAGGGCGGCATCCTTGACCGCAAGAAGATGTCCGAGGTCGCCGAGAAGCGCATCGCCGACTACGACGTGCGTACGCCGAGCTCGAACGTGGCCGCCGCCAACCTGTCCGGAGGCAACCAGCAGAAGCTCGTCTTGGCCCGGGAGCTCGGCCGCGAGCCGGAGCTGCTGATCGCTGCGCAGCCGACACGAGGACTCGACGTCGGCGCGATCGAGTTCGTGCATCGCAGGATCCTCGCCGAGCGTGACTCGGGCAAGGCGGTCCTGCTCATCTCGATGGAGCTCGAGGAGATCCTCGCGCTGTCCGATCGCATCCTCGTCATGTTCGAGGGGCGCATCGTGGCCGAGTTCGAAGGCGGCACCGTGGATGAGGCCACGCTCGGCTACTACATGACGGGCGGTACCGGCGAGACTCCACGAAGCACCCCGACGCAGGAGGGGAGTGCGTGATGAGCGACGAGATCCGTACCCCCGACAATCCTCTCGATCCGGCCGAGGTCGAGCGCCAGGCAGCCGAGGAGATCGCCGCACGCCAGGCCGCGGAGCGGCGCTACGTGCTCGAGCAGCAGCGCATCGACCGTCTCATCCAGATCGCGACGCCGTTCATCTCGGTGGCCATCGCGATCCTCATAGGGTCGGTCGTGATCCTCGCGGCGGGCAAGAGCCCCATCGAGGCCTTCTCGGCGATGTTCTACGGGGCGTTCGGCGGGACGCGTCAGATCGGCGAGACGCTGCTGCGCGCCACGCCGCTCGTGTTCACCGGCCTCGCGGTGGCTTACGGCTTCCGCTCCGGGCTGTTCAACATCGGTGCCGAGGGCCAGCTGTTCTTGGGCGGACTGGCCGCGGCGTTCGTGGGCGTGCAGCTCGCGGGCTTCCCATGGATCGTGTCGGTGCCTGCCGTGATCCTGTCGGCGGCGGTCGCCGGAGCGGCCTGGGCGTTCATCCCGGCGCTCATGAAAGCCAAGATCGGTGCTCACGAGGTCATCACGACGATGATGTTCAGCTACATCGGACGCTACCTCGTCTCGTGGATCGTGACCGGCCCGTTCAAGGACGAGGGCGCGATCCCGCAGACCCCGCTGCTCCCCGAGACCAGCCAGCTGCCGAGGATCTCGGACGTGTTGACGTTCATCCAGCCCAACCGCGCGCATTTCGGCATCATCCTCGGAGTGGGCGTGGCGATACTCGTGTGGTGGATCCTCAAGTACACGGTGCTCGGCTACGAGGCACGAGCGGTCGGTTTCAACCCGTTCGCCTCCGAGACGGGCGGTATCTCCGTGTCGGCGACCACGATCAAGTCGCTGTGCATCTCGGGCGCGCTCGCCGGGCTTTCCGGTGCGGTCGAGATCATGGGACTGCATCACCGTCTGTTCGACCAGTTCTCATCGGGCTTCGGATTCACGGGCATCGCCGTGGCCCTGCTCGCCAAGAACAACCCGATCGGTGTACTGGCCGCCGCACTGCTGTTCGGGGCCCTGTCGGCCGGCTCAGGCACGATGCAGCTGCAGGCGGACGTCAGCCAGAAGGTGATCGCGATCATCCAGGGCACGATCATCTTCTTGGTCGGTGCCGAGACGATCGTCACATGGTTCGTAGCAAAAGCCAGGAAGGCGAAAGGGGGCGCCGATGTTCAGTGAGATCGTCACTCCCGAACTGTTCGCCTCGGCGATCAGGCTTGCCACACCCATCGCGCTTGCCGCGGTAGGTGCGGCGATCTGCGAGCGATCGGGCATCGTCAACATCGCCATGGAGGGCCTGATGCTCGTGGCATCGTTCGCGGGGGTCACCGCGACGCTGCTGACCGGCAACGTGTGGCTCGGCGTGTTCGCTGCCGTACTCGCGTCGGTGCTCATGGTGTCGCTGCATGCATGGGCCTCCATCAACCTGCGCTCCGACCAGGTCATCTCCGGTACGGCGATCAACATCCTCGCCCTTGGCATCACCGGATTCCTGATGGAGACGATCTTCGGCAGGCCGGGAACGACCGACCCGGTCCAGACGATCCCGCCGGTCTTCGACTTCCCGACCGGCGGCACCGGTCCGCTGGCGACGGTGTGGAACTGGATCGACACCGTCTTGTTCAGCTACACGCCGATCGTCTACGTCGGCATGTTCTCGGCAGTCTTCCTCACGTGGGCGATGTATCGCACACGCTGGGGCTTGCGGTTGCGTGCACTGGGTGAGCACCCACGGGCGGCCGACACCGTGGGCGTCAACGTGCTTCGGGGCCGGTGGGTCGCGGTGTTGATATCGGGCCTCATGAGCGGGCTGGCGGGCGCCAACCTCACGCTCGAGCAGGTCGGCACGTTCACCGAGGGTATGACCAACGGGCGAGGGTTCATCGCGCTCGCCGCCAACATCTTCGGCCGCTGGATACCGGGCGGTGCCTACCTGGCTTCGCTGCTGTTCGGCTTCGCCGACGCGCTCCAGCTCAAGCTGCAACTGTTCAGCGACGTCATCGACATCCCGCCGCAGTTCTTCCTGATGCTGCCGTACGTGTTGACCGTCATCGTCTTGGCGGGCGTCGTCGGCCGCGCAGTGGCTCCGGCAGCCGTCGGCAAGCCGTACAAGGAGAAGGGCTAGGCGCTCGTCGACGGCCCGAAGCCTCAGACGCCGTCCTTGCGTTCCACATCGTTCGGCAGATCATGCGGCTCGCTCTCGCGGGCCGCATGTCTTGCTTGGGCGACGAGCGCGATGACCACGACGAAGGCCACGAGCACCACGGCGTCCGACGGCAGGTCGGGCCTGAAGTCGCCTCCTCGTATCACGATCGAGCGCACGAGGTAGGCGGCACCCGCGATCGCGAGTGCCGCCCAGATCGGTAGCCTGAAGCGAGGTCGCACGCCTACTCGGCCTCATCCGGCGTCGGCTGCTCACCCGTGTCGTCGATGGCCTGCGAGGCCGCCGAGCGCCGCTTGCGCGAGCGGGCGACGGCGAACCACACGGCAGCTCCGACCGCAGCGAGGGGCAGCAGCGCGATGGCCACCGTGATGACCGTGGTCAGCAGCAGGGCGGCTCCGCGCACACCGTTGGTCACCGCCGCCGAGAAGCCCCAGTCCGTTCCGGCCGGGCTGACCACGGGTGCGGGCTCGGTGAGGCTGACCACGAGGGTCGCCCGCGCCGCCTGACGCTTGAGGTAGGTCAGCTGGGCGTCCATCGACTCGATCTCGCCTCGCACGCGCGCGAGCTCCTGCTCGATGGCGAGCAGTTCTGAGACCTTGGTCGCCTGCTCGAAGAACTTGCGCAGCTGGGCCTCCTGGGCGCGGAGGTTCTTGAGGCGGGCCTCCATGTCGATCGCCTGCTCGGTGACGTCTGAGGCCGACTCGCCCTGGTTCGTCACCTCGCCGAGCTTCGCCAGCTGGCCTGTGAGCGCGTCGAGCTTCTCGGCGGGGACCCTTATGGTGATGGTGGCGTTGGCCGGCCCGGGGGCCATGCCGTTCTCAAGGGCGATGCCGGGATCGACGCCGGCCGCAAGCTGGAGGTCGGCGATCTCGGCGCCGGCCGCCGTAACGGCGGTACGCACAGAAGTGATCGCTGCGTCGACGTCGTCGACTCTCACGGCTATTGAGGCGTTGCGGACGACCAGGCGATCCTGGCCCTCGGTCGGCGCGGTGCCTTGTCCCGCCCCATCACTGCCCTTGCTGTCACGCGTGCCGTACTCCTCCACGGCCATATCGCCGCCGCCGGTCGCCGCATCCGGGGCGCCGACAGGGGGAGCGACCGACGCCGTGGCGGCGGGTTGATCGGCGGATTGCTGCGAGAATCCGCATCCGCCGATCGCCAGCAGTGCGAGCACCAGCGATGCGGACACGACCGACCGGATGATCCTGGTGCGACGGTTCATGGCTCCTCCTCGAACGCGCTGTCCTTCTCGGCTGCGAAAACGGCGAGACGCCCGTGCCGTCGGAGCGAGCAGGGCGTCTCGGTCGGTAGCGCAGTGGTGCGGTTCTACGCCTAGGAGTCCTTCTCCATCTTCTTGAGGGAGGTTGCGGCGTATGCGCCGAGGCCCACGCCGATCGCCGTGACGGCGAAGAACGCGAGCAGCAGGACGTTGACGACTGCGGCAGGCCAGTTAGCGGTCATGTCTATGACTCACCTTTCGAAGACGGCTGAACGCTTCGAGGCTGATTCTACCCACTGGGCCGAGCCCACCGCAAACCCTGCGTGGTTCGTGCCGGACGCTCTGTTCGCTTGTCAACGGCGATGTCGGGCTCGGTGTATCGCCGCCATCTATGACGCGCGCGCGGGCCGGTGGGTTCACGTGCGCCCGGACTCGACTGACGGCCCGGTGGGACCGCGGGACACAGAGTGTCACGAAAGTGTCATAGAATCCCACGAAAGGGTTGCACAGTGGGATGTAGTGGGATACATTACGTACTGCAGGGAGGGGACACGTGCGCGAGGGCGACCCCGACGAGGCGAGCGAGAGGGCGGGAGGGGACCATGTTTCTCGGCGAGTACCAGCACACGCTGGACGCCAAGGGGCGTGTTTCGCTGCCCGCGAAGTTCCGCAACCAGCTGGGCGGCGCGGTCACGGTCGCCCAGGGCCTCGACAAGTCGCTGTACGTCTTCCGTTCCGAGGAGTACGAGCGGTTCATGGCGGACCTGACTGAGAAGTCGGATTTCAATCCGAAGGTCCGCGAGGTGCGCAGGTTCTTCGCCTCAGGCGCGATCGAGGTTCCGATCGATTCGGCCGGGCGGGTCTCTCTGACACCGAAGCTTCGCGGGTGGGCGGAACTCGACAAGGACGTCGTCGTCATCGGCAACGGTCCGCGCGTCGAGATCTGGGACGCCCGGCGTTGGGCCGAGTACAACGGTGCGACCGCGGACAACGTGGAGGCACTTGCCCAGGAGCTGGCTGAGGCCGGTCTCCTGTAGGAGTTGACAATGGAATACCGGCACACCCCAGTTTTGCTGGCCGAGGTCACGCAGCACCTATCGCCGCAACCCGGTTCGGTCGTCGTCGATTGCACCTTAGGCGGGGCAGGACACGCGAAACGGCTTCAAGACCTCATAGCTCCCACCGGCACGTTGGTGGGCATCGACCAAGATGACGAGGCACTTTCCGCAGCAGCAGTCACACTACGCCTCGGCCAGCATCCACCTTGCGAGACGATCCTGCTCAAGGGCAACTTCGGACAACTCGACGAACTGCTCACAGAGGCCAGGATTCCGTACGCCGATGCGATCCTGATGGACCTCGGCGTCTCGTCTCCGCAGATAGACGTGGCCTCGCGGGGCTTCTCCTTCAAGGCAGACGCCCCCCTGGACATGCGGATGGACCCGGGTCATCAGACCACAACAGCAGCAGAGGTCATCGCAACATACGACGAAGCAGACCTCACCCGGGTGATCCGAGACTTCGGTGAGGAACGGTGGGCCTCGCGCATCGCAGCATTCATCGTAGCCGCGCGGGCCCGCCGACCCATCGAGACCACGTCCGAGCTCGTCGAGGTGATCAAGGCCGCCGTTCCGGCCTCGGCCCGACGCAGCGGCGGACACCCCGCCAAGAAGACGTTCCAGGCGCTCCGTATCGAGGTCAACGACGAACTCGGCGTCCTGGAGCAAGGAGTCAGGTCCGCAGTGCGGTGGCTGGCTCCCGGGGGACGCATCGCAGTGATCAGCTACCACTCGCTGGAGGACCGCATCGTCAAGCGCGTCTTCGCCGAGAACTCGCAAGGGTGCGATTGTCCTCCTGACCTGCCCGTTTGTGTGTGTGGGAAGGTGCCGGTGCTTTCCAGCGTGACTCGCAAGGCGATCGTGCCGAGCGAGTCGGAGATCGAGATGAATCCACGCGCCCGCAGCGCGAAACTGCGGGTCGCGACGAAGGGGTAGTCAAGCGACCCGGCCGGGTGAGACCGGTGAGGGGATGACCGAGAGGAGGTGCGTGAGATGGGTCTGCCCGCGAAGCGAATCGAGCCGCGGGCCGGACGCGCGTCACGCCCGCGCCTCCGTCTCGTCGCACCCTCGACCGGCCGCCCGGCCCGCGGTCGTTGCAGCGCGCGGCAGGCAGCAGCTGCTGCCCGCCAGGCCTTGGTGATGTTCTCGGTGGTCGTGGCTGCCATCGCCGTCCTCGGTATGGGCCGTGTCTGGCTCTCCGCACAGGCCGCTGAGGCCTCCATCGAGGCCGGCCAGCTGCGCGCGGCGATCAAGGAGGCCCGCTATACCGGTGACATGCTCGAGGTGCGCCAAAGCGCGCTCGGCTCGCCGTCGCGCATCCGTGCGATCGCCGGCGAGGCATTCGGTATGGCGCCGGCCGCCAAGGTGACCTACCTTGACCTGAGAGCGAAGAAGGGCGCGTCCGGTCCTGTGGCCGCGAAGCCGCCGGTGCGCCCCGCTTCGGGAATCGATTCGTTCATCGCCTCTGCGCTCGACCTGGCCGCCGGTGAGGCGCAGGTCCTGCTCGTCGGCGACGTAGGCCTCGCGTCCGCACGGTGACGGGCGCACCTCGGAAGGGAGCGCCGGTGGGCAAGCGTGCGAGACGGGCGAAGGAGAACGACCGCCCGGCCGTGCTGTTCGCCATCCTGGCCGCTCTGCTCGGCATCGTCACCCTCAGGCTGCTCTACATCCAGGTCGTGGCCGCTCCGGCGTATGCAGACAAGGCGACTGCTCAGCGCATGCGCGACATGGAGCTCACGCCCCGTCGGGGAACCATCTACGACCGCGAGGGCGAGCCCCTGGCAGTCAGTGTGGCCTCAAAGACGGTCTATGCGGCTCCGAATCAGATCTCGGACAAGCCCGCCGTGGCTGCGGCCCTGGCATCAGCCCTGGGTGGGGTGCCCGAGGACTACCTCGCGAAGCTGTCGAAGCCCGGCGGCTTCGTCTACATCGAACGCAAGGTCGATCTGGAGCGCGCCAAGCAGCTCGAGGCCCTGAAGCTCGAGGGTGTCGGCATGATCGACGACTCTCGGCGGCTCTATCCGTCAGGGGAGCTCGCCTGCCAGGTCCTCGGCTTCGTGGGCGTGGATGACAACGGCCTCGCCGGCATCGAGAGGCAGTACGACGACATCCTCGGCGGCAAGCCGGGGGTGCTTTTGGGCGAGCGGGACCCGCAGGGGCGCCCGATCCCTGGCGGCATCCAGAAGCAGATCGATCCTGTCGATGGGCACGACGTCGTGCTCACCATCGACAAGGATATCCAGTACCACGCACAGGTCGAACTCGCGGCGGCGGTCGACAAGTGGGGCGCCAAAGGCGGCTCCATCGTGGTGATCAACCCCCGCAACGGCGAGATCTACGCGATGGCCTCGATGCCGAGCTTCAACCCCAACGAGTACGGCAAGGCCAAGCCCGAAGCGTGGCGCAACAAGCCGCTTTCGGACGCCTACGAGCCCGGCTCCACCCTCAAGTGCCTTACGGCGTCAGCAGTCGTGGAGAAGGGCCTGTACACCCCCAAGTCGATGTTCGACCTGCCGCCCACGATCAAGGTCGGCGGGCGGGTCATCCACGAGTCCCACGGCCGTGGTGCGGTGCGCTGGTCGCTGACCGACATCGTCACCAACTCGAGCAACGTTGGCACGGTCAAGCTGGGTCTCAAGCTCGGCGAGAAGGGCCTGTACGACTCCTTCGCCGCGTTCGGGCTGACCGAGAAGACCGGCGTTGACTTCCCCGGCGAAGCCAAGGGCTGGCTGCCTCCGACAGACCAATGGTCGGAGTCCTCGATCGGCAACATCCCGTTCGGGCAGGGCGTCTCGGTAACGCCGCTTCAGCTGGCACGTTCAATCGGCGCGATCGCCAACGACGGCGAGCTGACCACGCCGCACTTCCTGCTCGACGTGCCCCAGTCCTCAGGAGCGAAGCTCACCTGGCCAAAGCGCCGCGCCTTGACGCCCAAGACCGCAGAAACGGTCTCAGGCATGCTGCAGGCGGTTGTCACGGAAGGTACCGGCAAGGCGGCGTCGGTGGCGGGCTACACCGTGGCCGGCAAGACGGGCACGGCGCAGAAGGCGTTGTCCGGCGGTCGTGGATACGCTGGCGGAAAGTACGTCGGCTCGTTCATCGGCTACCTGCCCGCGGAGGACCCACAGGTGCTCGTGTGCGTGACCATCGACGAGCCGAGCAACGCCATCTACGGCGGCACCGTCGCCGCACCGGCTTTCTCGGCGGTGGGCGGTTTCGCGGTGTCGCACCTGAAGGTGCCGCCCTCGAGCGCCTTGAAGAAGCCCAAGGGTGCAGTGCCGGCGAGCACCACGGCAGGTGTCGGTCCGGTATCGGACGACGGAGCGAAGGATTGATCCGGTGCTAGAATCGCTCGACTTGTCTGACAGTTGGGGAGAGCGTGCAGACCAGTAGTGTGAGTGAGCTTCTCGCGGGCCTTGACGCACGGCTGATAGCCGGCGACGAGGTGGCCGTTTCGGGCGTCGCCTACCGCTCCGACCAGGTGCGGGCTGGCGACGTCTTCTTCTGCGTGCCCGGCTTCGCACACGACGGGCACGAGTTCGCGGCCGACGCCGTCTCGCGGGGCGCCGTGGCGCTCGTTGTCAACCGCGAGCTGCCCGAGATCAACGCCGCGCAGTACCTCGTCGGCGACGTGCGTGTGGCGCTCGCCATGGCGTCTGCGCGGGTGAACGCCGAACCGGCGAAGAGCGTGCGCGTGGCCGGCATCACCGGCACCAACGGCAAGACCACCACCACGTACATGCTCGATGCGATCGCGCGCGAGGCGGGGCATCGCACCGGCATCATCGGCACCGTTGAGACGAAGATCGGCGACGAGTCGGTCGTCGCCGGCCGTACCACGCCAGAGTCCGCCGATCTGCAGGCGCTGCTGGGCCGGATGCGCGATGACGGTGTCGCCGTGTGCTCGATGGAGGTCTCGAGCCACGCTATCGACCTCAAGCGCGTCCACGGCATCGAGTTCGCCGTGGTCGCGTTCACGAACCTGACCCAAGACCACCTCGACTACCACCACACGCTGGAGGAGTACTACTCCGTCAAGCGCCGGCTCTTCACGGAGCACGTCACCGGAGCGCGGGTCGTCAACATCGACGACGAGCTCGGCGCCGAGCTCGCGCAGTGCTGCGACGGCGTCCTGACCGTGGGTCAAGGCACCGAGGCGCGCTTGCGGGCGGTCGATGTGAGCCTTCGCGCCGACGGCGCCACGTTCGCCCTGCTCTTCGACGGGCAGCGCAGTGTCGTGGAGTTGCCGTTCGCGGGCTCGTACAACGTCAGCAATGCGCTGGTCGCCGCCGGCTGTGCACTCTGTCTCGGGATCGATCTGGAGACAGTCGCCCGTGGCCTTGCGAACTCCCCGCAGGTGCCGGGCAGGCTCGAGCGCATCCAGTGCGGACAGCCGTTCCAGGTGGTAGTGGACTACGCACACACCCCTGACTCGCTTGAGAAGGCGACGACCGCCATCTGCGCGGTGACGCCGGGCCGCACTATCGTCGTGTTCGGGTGCGGCGGGGATCGCGATCCGGAGAAGCGCC